>Ga0208953_1000449_pt1 | contig 35178 bp, 29 predicted proteins | sample RifOxyB2_FD_184033 | JGI IMG/M metagenome (GOLD analysis project Ga0208953, IMG submission 184033) | Groundwater microbial communities from Rifle, Colorado - Rifle Oxygen_injection B2 (SPAdes) | ecosystem: Environmental > Aquatic > Deep subsurface > Groundwater | place: USA: Rifle, Colorado...
TGGTTAGGGATGAGCGTAATTGTTACCTTTACGAAAGAAAAATAAAAAATGGCCGCCAACAAGATAAGGGTCAGAACCACGAAGCTTAAGGCGATCTTTCGGTATATTTTTATCGACCGACTGCCGTTATATTTTTTATCGATTATCTCTTCCGTTTCTTTTTCTTCCTTTTCTTTTTGCGAAGTATCTATGACGCTTCTGACGGCGTTAGCGCCCTTCAATAGGAATTCTTCGTGCTTGTCTTCATTAACGACGTTTATCCGGTCCCGGAAGCTTTTCGCCAAGGGCGTAATATCGGAAAAGGCGGTTCCGGAAGCCCCCGGAGTCTTAACCGTTAGAGGCTGATTCGCCAATTCGGCGTTAATAGCGGCCGCCACTTCATCGTGATCCGGGCCCGCCGTCTTTTCCGCGGCTTTCTTTGCCGCCGTTCCGGTTTTTACGGTCCTTACCGCAATTTTTTTTCTGGTTTTTTTTACCGGTTTCTTCTTTTCAGCCTTTTCGGTCGCGCTTTTGGCGCTCTTCCGGACAACATCCGCCCTTGGCTTTGCTTTAGCCCTAGGTTTCTTCGGTTTGATTTTTTTATCTTCCATTTCCGCGGAAATATCGTTTTCGTTTTTTTCATTATCCTCAACCGTGATTTTAATGGCTTTTTTGGCGGTCATATTTGATTTGGGATAAGGGAAAAACCTGCGCGCTTTATAAATTAAGATTTCTAACCAAGAAGATTTTTCCTGATTCCCGATTTAATAATTATGCTCTATTTTTACTATAACAAATTTTGTATTTTTTGTCTAATCTGAAAGTATTACATTAAAATTAAACTAAAATTAAACTAGTATCTGCTTATTCCGCGGGCCCGATTTCATATAATAAGACATTAATAATAAAAAATGTCCAATAAAAAATCCGCTCGTGCGGATAATGTAATTAAAGCCAGCCGGAATCGTCCATCCGGAAGATTTTTTATTTCACTATAATGTCTATATCGCTTCCCACGCTATCTTTAAGTCCCGCTATCAATTCATGGCGTTCATCTACGCGAAAAGCAGTTTCGATGAGTCTTTTTTCGTTTCCCTGCCTGATACCGAAAAAAACTTTACTGGGGCCGGGGCATTTGACGAATACGTCTTTCAATCTGTTTAAACTATCCTGATCGATATCGTTCCGAAAAACGACTATCAGGCGCTTCGATTCCGGCAGCGGCTTCGATACCGGCTGATAGTGATTTTCGCCGTTTCTCGATTTCTTCGCGCCTGCAAGACGGCGGAATTTTTCTATGGCCAAGGCAATGCCGTCAAGGGACAGCTCCAAGGCGCTATTCGCCAATATTTTTATCTCCCGATCCTTATCGGATAATTTCCCCTGGCAGATCACGACCTTTCCCTCCTGCCATATATCCGCCGTATTTTTAAGAAGGCTGGGAAACACCAGCACTTCGGCGCCGTACACATGATCTTCGATCCGGGCGAAAAGCATGGCTTTATTGCTGCGGGTGGTTATTTTTTTTACTTTCGTGATAATACCGGCTATGTTCGCTTCGCCCCGGCTCAAGTGATTTCTAAGCTCGTTTAACGGTACGACCAGGTCGGATAAGTGCTTCTTAAAATCAGTGAAAGGATGTTCGGTGATATAAAGCCCCAAAAGTTCTTTTTCCCAGGCCAAAAGATCCTGCCGGTTGGCCGGAGGAAAAGTAGTGTCTATCTTTACCCGATTGACCATCTTAATGCCGGAAGCCTCTCCAAAAAGGCTCGCTTGGCCGTTATTCTTCGATTTGGCTATTTCTTTATTATAGGATAATAGATTATCGATATTGGCCAGAAGACGCCCTCTTTCCCCGAAATTATCCAGCCCTCCGCTTTTGATCAGGCTTTCCAGCGATTTCTTATTAAGGTCCTTATCGGTAACGCGCTCCAGAAGGTCGGAAAGATCCTTGTACGGTCCGTTAGCCTTCCGCTCACCGATCAATACCTTGGAGATGTTCTCGCCGATATTCTTTATGGCGTGCAGACCGAACCGGACGGTTTTTACCTCCTCGTTCGCTTTAACCACCTGATTGGTCGCCGTACCGGAAGTGACGACCGTAAAAGTTTCAAAAGATTGGTTGATATCCGGCTGTCTTACTTCGATTCCCATCCGCTTGCACTCTTCTATTTCTATGGCCAGACGATCGATATTCTGCTGATCAGCGGTTAAAAGGGCGGCCATGAATTCCGTGGGCCAATGAGCCTTAAGATAGGCGGTCTGATAGGCGATCAAAGCATAGCAGGCGGCATGCGACCGGTTAAAACCGTAGCCGGCGAACGGTTCGATAAAAGCCCAGATCTTTTCGGCTAAAGGCCGGGATAAGGAATTTTTTATACAACCATCTATGAATTTTGTTTTTTGTTCGATCAAAAGCTCGAGGATCTTTTTACCCACCGCTTTGCGGAGAACGTCCGCCTCTCCCTTGGTAAAGCCGGCCAACACGCGGGATATCTGCATTACCTGCTCCTGGTAAACCACTACGCCATAGGTTTTAGACAATACCTGTTCAAGGTCTTTATGAAGATATTCGATCCTTTTATGGCCGTGCTTTCCGGCGATAAAATCGGGGATCCACTCCATGGGACCGGGGCGGTAAAGGGCGACCATCGCGATGATATCCTCGAATTCCGTCGGCTTAAGTTCCCTTAGGTATCTTTTCATGCCGCTTGATTCAAACTGAAACACGCCGGTGGTTTCGCCTTCCTGAAAGAGTTTGTAGGAAGCCCGGTCATCCAGGGGTATAGTATCTATGAGAATCTCTATTCCTCTGGTGTTTTTTATGATCTTAAGGGCGGATTCTATGATCGTCAAGTTCTTCAAACCGAGAAAATCCATCTTTAGAAGCCCCAGGTCCTCGATCGGATGCAGCGAATACTGGGAAACGATCGTCCGGTCCGAAGACGAAGCGTACTGGATCGGCACGTTCTCCGTCAAAGGATCTTTAGTGATAAGTACGCCGCAAGCGTGGGTCGATGCGTGGCGCGCGACCCCCTCCAACCGTTTGGCGTAATCGATTATCCGCCTGGCCCCCTCCTCTTTATCGTACACTTCTTTTAATTCTTCGGTATTCTCCAGGGCTTTTTTCAAATTACAGAACATCGGTATCTTCTTGGCCAGCTGGTCACAATAATCATAAGGATAATCAAGTACCCGCCCCACGTCCCGGACAGCGGCCCGGGCGGCCATCGTCCCGAAAGTGATTATTTGCGCGACGTGGTCTTTTCCATATTTGCCCTCCACATATCTTATGACCTCGTCGCGGCGGATATCCGCGAAATCAAGATCGATATCGGGCATCGATACGCGGTCCGGATTAAGGAAGCGTTCGAACAGCAGATCGTATTTAAGCGGATCGATATTGGTTATTCTGACCAGATAGCAAACAAGGGAACCGGCCGCGCTGCCCCTTCCCGGACCGACGACTATGCCGTTATTTTTCGCCCAGTTGACGAAATCAGCCACGATCAGGAAGTAAGAAGGCCAACCCATGCGCTCGATCACCGATAGTTCAAAATCCATCCGCTCCCTGATCGCGGACTCGGCCTTATCGTACGGGGTGTTATAACGCCTTATGAGCCCGTCCTCGCATAACTTCCGCAAATAACTGTTCCCGTCGAATCCTGCCGGCACCTCGAAAAAGGGCAGCTGTATCTTCCCTAATTCTATTTCCAGATCGCAGCGCTCGGCCACTTTAACGGTATTTTCGATCGCCTCTGGAACGTCTTTGAACGCTTCGATAATTTCCGCGGCCGGCCTGAGGGAATAGTCAACGCCGGTCATGTGCATCCGGTCGGTATCATTGATCTTTTTCTTGTTCTGCAGGCAAAGCAATATATCCTGCGCTTCATCATCTTCTTTGTGAAGATAATGCACGTCGTTAGTGGCCAAGAGCGGGACCTTAAGCTCCCGCGATAATTTTATGAGCTCCCGGTTTATTTCCGCCTGACCCTCAAGATCGGCGTGATCCTGGATCTCGAGATAAAAGTTATCCTGCCCGAAGAGTTCGTTGTATTCCCGAATACGCTCCCTTGCCTTAGCCGTCTTTCCCGCCCTAATAAGAGCCGGTATCTCCCCGCCCATGCAAGCCGTAGCCGCGATAAGCCCCCCGTGGTGTTCCTTAAGAACCTCCCAGTCAATTCTGGGTTTATAATAAAAACCCTCTAAGTGAGCGATAGAGGTCAATTTTATAAGATTCTTATAACCTTCAAGATTTTTAGCCAAAAGCAGAAGGTGGTAATTCCATTTTCCGTCGCTTCTCGTGATCTTGTTCAACCTGGAATCCGGGGCCAGATAAGCTTCCAGCCCGATAATCGGCTTTATTCCGGCTTTCTTGCATTTCTGATAGAATTCGATGGCGCCATACATAACGCCATGGTCGGTCATGGCCACGGCCGGCGCGCCGTCCTTCTTGGCGGCGGCGATAAGTTCGTCGATTTTAGTTAGTCCGTCAAGCAAAGAATAGTGAGTATGGACATGAAGATGGACGAATTTTGTGTTTGGCATGGGGATGCTTTAATTTGCGAATGAAGAATTTCGAATGATGAATAGACCGCTTATCTTAATATCTTAAAATTTTAACGTCGAATGCCTTTTCTATTCTATTCCGAGGTTCTGTTTCGCTTATTAAGTTTTCTTCCTCTTTTATATATCGCTGAATTCATTAAAAAATATCTGCATAAAAATAAAAAGCAGGCTGGCTGGCGAAAATATTGTTATCTTTAAGCCCGCCGCCTACCTATATGATAATACACAAAATCATAAAATGCAAACTCCGAATCCGCCTGATTTTTCGACAAAAAAAGAGAGTAATAACCCTCTTTTAAAGATCGTTTTTTATAAAAGTTTTTTTGATCAATCGATCAGGTGTTTTATAAAATCCCAGATATCGCGGAAAACGCAATCCACGTCATTGCCGTTCACTATGCCGTGGCGCTTAAACCGGAAGATGCTGTATTTCTTTTTTTCCGACCCGAGCCGGAGATAAAGGCGCATGGTGCCGCGATAATCGACCACCGGATCTTCCAGGGACTGGATAACAAGGGCGGGGACGGAAATTTTAGGCAAGGCGTGTTCCACCCTGTCCATCAGGCGGCCCAGTTCCCTGACACCGGCGATAGGATTATGCTTATAGTTGATGTGGGGATTTTCCGGGTTATTGGCCACGTATTTCCATTTTATCCCTTCCCAGTGGATAAAATCGTTCCAGGTGCAGACGGCGGGAGCCAGCGTTGATCCTTTACTTTTTAATTTCAAGGGCGGACAAACGGCGAATACTCCCCGAACATCCTTGGCTCGGGAGGCTAAATCCAATATCAGTCCGGCACCGGCGGAAAATCCGCCTAAGACAACGCGATCACAATAATTGCTTAGAAGGACGTAGCCCTCGTCCACGGCGTCAAGCCAGTCTTCGTGTTTTACATTTATTAAATCCTTAGGAGAGGTGCCGTGGCCCTTGAGGCGGGGAATAAACACCCACAAGCCTTTACTTAGAAGGTACGCGGCCAAGTGCTTGACCTCAAGCGGAGCGGCCAAATAACCGTGCGCCAGAACCACGCCGACCCGATCCTTAAAATCAGTGTCTTCAAGTTTGCCCGGGATCAAAAGGCGGGGACGTCCGACTTCCCGGCTCTTTATCTCGCCTTTTTTAAAATCCTTTTCGTTAAAAAAAGCGTCATAATCGTTATTGAACCCGACGACAGCCTTGTTCTGCAAATGTTCCCGCACCATTACCCGGAGCGTCCGGCTGGTCACGCCGGTCAATTCCTCGATTCGCTTCTGCAGGAACACCAACGGTTCGATCTCGTTCTGGATCGGGATCAAGGGGTTATCGATCCGGACGCTATGGAAGTCTCCGCAGGAAAGCCTATCTTTATTGATAACCAGAGCGCCCCCCCTTTTCTCTACCACCCCTTTTTCTACGGCCAGATCCAGAAAGTCGCGGTAATGTCCGTAACGGTCGTCGGTAACGAGGCTTAATTGATTGGCGGCCAGGTCCTGGTGCCAGTAAGCCCGGGTTTCCTTAAATTCCTTGATGGTCAAAAGATAGGCAATGCGCAGAAGATCCTTTTCTTCGATCTCGGTTCCTCTGGTATGCCATAAAATAGAAGCGAAGATGTTATCGTGATTGACGGTTGTCAGGCCGTAAATCGCTTTCATGTACCGGAGCATGATCTTCCGGGATTTCATCTTCATTAGGTCGCGGGAAGCGATCGGGTCGTCAAAAAATATCTTCTTTTCGGAGTCAATATCCCGGATGATCTTGCTGTTAAGATATTCTTCGATCTTTATCGGCGCGCCGAAGCGGATATCGATATCCACGCCTCCGAAAAGCATCTCGCCCTCGACCATGAGCTCTTCCCGCACCCGGCCCGAAACCTCGCCGACGAATCTTTCCGCCAGTCTATTTAAAAAATTCTCCCGGGCGCGGATCGGATAATAACTGATATTCAAAGGGACGATAACAACGCCTTTTTTTGAAACCTGCTCGATCGCGCCGATACGGAAAGAAGCGAGAAGGCGCTCCGCCTCCGGCGACCCCTTTTTATTTAGGCCCAGGATGCGCCGACGGTAAAATTCGGCCCGAAGCGCCAAAGTGGCGGCGCCGGTATGCGGCTGGCGAAAACCGGTGTCATCGCAGATCTCTAGCCGGCCGTCATGAAAGATCTTTTTGTTCTTTACCATCATCCCCTCGGGAAAAATTATCCAGGGCGCCTCTTTGGTGATCAGGGATCTTACGATCATAGTGTCCCGATCCGGGTCACCGGTGGAAACCGCTCCCAGGCTCCGCAAATAATCACCGAATTTGCCGATGAACAGATCTTTGTACGCCAGCGAAAAAATTTTCTGCATGTCCTTCCTGCCCCTCTGAATATACCAAGGTAGCATGAAGGTCTCGAAACGGGTGAAGTGGTTGGCCACAAAGATTATAGGCGCGTCGGAAGGAATATTTTCCTCTCCGTGCAAACGGACATTAACCTTTAAAAACATATTCAGCCATTCAATGGCTTTCTTGGTCATGGTAAAAACCCGGCTATTCTTCTGCATAAAGCCTCCTAATCAGAACGAACATTCTTCTTTATTCTGTTTTTAACGTACTCTTTTATGATCTATTTTAATATTAAACGGCCCAAATGTCGAACATAAATGTCAAGATATTCTTCCGGTTGAAAATTTTTGAAAAAACGAAAAAACGCGCGCGATACGCGCGCGCCGTCATAATATTCAAATATGATCATTTTATTTTTCCGATAATTTCTCCCAATTCCTCCTCGCTGTAAAAATCGATGATGATCTGGCCGCCTTTACCTCGCCGCTTTATCTCCGCTTTAGCTCCGAAAAATTCCCTTAGGGCGAACTCCTTGTCTTTGTCGGCGTAGTTGATCTTGATCCTGGCCTGTTTCGTGCCGCCCATACGCCGGGCCTCTTTTCCCGTATCGCCCACTGTCAGGTTGGTCATAAGTATCTTGCGGAAAAGGTTCATCTGCTTGGCCTCGGAGTCCAGGCCGACCAGATATTTCGCGTGTCCCTCCGATATTCTGCCGCCGATCAACGCTAATTTTATTTCTTCGGGAAGCGAAAGCAAGCGAAGGCAATTAGTGACTGCGGAACGGGATTTTCCGACTTCCCGGGCTACGTCCTCCTGGGTTAGATGGAATTCGTCGACCAGCCTGGAGTAAGCTACTGCCAGATCTATCGGATTCAGGTCTTCGCGCTGGATATTCTCGATCAGGGCCACTTCCAGTTTTTGCCGCTCATCTTTAACCTCGCGGACGATAACCGGCACGTCTTTCAAGCCCGCCTTTTTTGAAGCGCGCAGGCGCCGTTCGCCGGCGATAAGCTCATAGCGATCGCCTGACCGGCTTACGACCAGCGGTTGGATCACGCCGTGTTTTTTTATCGATTCCACCAATTCATCGAGATTTACGTCGGTAAACTGCCTTCGCGGCTGCAGGGGGTTGACTTCGATCCTGGTAATATCGATTTTTAGCACCTTGTCCTTGTCGGTACCGGACCCCAAGCCGACCGCGGGGCGCGTATCGTCCATTCCGTTAATATTCGTCCCGGAAGAGGGCGGGGTGTTTTTATTGGGAATAAGAGAACTTAGTCCTCTGCCTAATCCGTTTGGCATAAAATTAAACTTAGGTTTTAGCTATTAGCTTATAGCTTTTAAACGGCTGACGGCCTAAAAACTATAAGCTATAAGCTAACTACTATTCTAAACCTATAAGCTCCCGCGCCAGCTTCTCATACGCCCGGCCACCCTTTGATTTCGGGTCGTAGTGAAGTATGGATCGGCCGTAGCTCGGCGCTTCGGCCAGCCGGACGCTTCGGGGTATTACCGAACGGAATACCCGGTTCGGAAAATATTGATATAACTCGCGCATGACGGAGTCGGACAGCTTATTGCGCTTGTCGAACATGGTTATGACCGCCCCCAATATTCCCAGTTCCGGCTTTAAGTTATTCTGCACCAGACTGATCGTCTCCAGGAGCTGCCCCAAGCCCTCCAGGGCGTAATATTCGCTCTGTATAGGAATAAGTACCTGATCGGCGGCGCAAAGGCTGTTTACGGTCAAAAGACCAAGGGAAGGCGGACCATCCACGATAATATAATCATATTCGTTTTTTACGTCAGAAAGAACCTTGGCTAGCCTGAACTCCCGATCTTCCATGCCAACGAGCTCGATGCCGGCCCCGGCAAGGGAGATCGTGGAAGGCGCCACGCTGTACTTATCCTGCAGGGTATGTTTAATGACGTGGTAGATCGGTTTTTGGCCGATAATCGCTTCGTAAATCCCGTGGGGTAGCTTCTGATGATCTATGCCTAAACCCGAGGTGGCGTTAGCCTGGGGATCTATATCGACCAGAAGCACCTCTTTTCCAAGATATGCCAAATAAGACCCTAAATTTACGGCCGTGGTGGTTTTGCCCACTCCCCCCTTTTGATTGACGACTGAAATTATTTTACCCATTTATCTAGGGCGGGATAAGAATAAAAGCCGGTAAATCATCCTTCTTCCCACTCCCTCAACCGGCATTTTTATTATAACCCAAAATATAAATTTTCACAAATTTTGACAATTTTATGTATTTGCCATATAATAACCATAGTCAATAGCTACTGTTAGCTGTTTTATTTTTAGCCTGGATGGCGGAATTGGTAGACGCGCACGACTCAAAATCGTGTGGACGTAAGTCCATGAGGGTTCGATTCCCTCTCTAGGCACACAAGTAAACGCGCACGACCTGCCTGCCGGCAGGCAGGCTCAAAATCGTGTGGACGCAAGTCAATGAAAGAAAAGATTCTCGGAGTCCCGCCAAAGCGGGACGGAGATCCCGCCGGATGGCGGGACCTCTCTAGGCACATATAAAAATAAAGATTATTCTGCGGTGAGTTTCGGAGCGAAGCGGAGATCCCGCCGGATGGCGGAACCTCACTAGGCACAAGAAACATCACGTTAAAATTTTTTAATTTATATCGTTTTTTTTCAAATCTCTAATCATGGGAGGCAAACCATGCAAGCTGGCCAAGAATTCGTAGCTACCCAAAAAGCTGTCGATTACTTAAAAGCCGTAATCCGGCAAAAAAATCTTCCGTCGGGAAAATCTATCCGTATCTACCTGCAAACCGCGGGCTGAGGCGGACCGGGACTCAGACTGGCTCTGGATGAGCCGGCAAAAAATGACAAGAGCTTTACTTTTGACGGCCTCGATTTTGTTGTCGACGCGGAGCTCCTGAAAAAAGCCCAACCCATAAACATCGACATCGTCGATGACGACCTCAAGATCGACAGCGCCATCGATTTCGGCCGGAATCCCGGATGCGGAAGCTGCCGCTGCGGGCAGGACGAAAACGAAAAAAAATAACTTCAAGGTCCCCGAGCAACATGATATTCATGTTGCTTTTTTTATTACTTCTAATTCCGCTTTAATTCACGTGTATTAAAATCCACTAAGAAAATATTAAAATTTTATCATAATGCTCTTTTTATGAAGGGAGGGTGCAATGACCCCGAAGAAAAAAACCAAAAGGCCGCCGAAAAAAATAATCGTTTCGCCCCCGCAATCAGAAAAAGAAAAAAATGAAACCCGCGTGCCCCCTAAAAAGATCCGGGACAAAACAAAAAAACGCGGTCATGTAATAAAAGTAAGCCCTCTTGAATATTTAGAGGAAAAAATGCAAGACGATATCAGGGCGGCCAAAGCCGGAATCGCCAAAAGCGCCGCCGCGGAAACCAACCAGGGAAAACTTATCATAAGCGCCCTTTTGACCGGCGACGAACAAACAGCCGAAGAAATCCTCCAGAATATAGAGGCGTCCACCGGAAAAAAACTTAATCTGGGCTCGATCGCCGGAAGACTATCCCTTATGTCGCGTACTGATCTCGGCAAAATAATCAGAAAAAAAAGGAAGGGCAGGCAATATGTCTATTCCATAAACGGATTAGCGGCGCTTTTGGGGGTCGGGAAGATATATCAGCTGACCTTAGTTAAAGGCTATTCCCTCGAAGACGCTTATCGCGAACTGCCGGCGCTTAAAGAGGCGGGGGGCGCCATTCCGGAATCCGTAGAGATAGACTATGAGGCGGCGGCAAAAACCGAAATCGCCCGGGAAGACCTATTAGAGGGAATATTCGACCTGCTAGATCTGTGGCTGGAACGGCTTCCGGCGGAAAAAATCCGGGCAGTCATGAAAAAAGTCGGTATCAACCGATCTTCACGCCGAGATCTAAAAAATAAAACAGGATTAAAACCGTAAGTTCTTTTTAAAAGCCCCTGGTAATCAGGGGCTTCTTCATGTGATAAGTGATTCAAAACCCTCATTTTTCAAGTTCCTCGATCTTCTTCTTTATCTCCGCGTTACCCGGGTTCAGTTTCCCCACCATATTATAGTAAAATCTGGCCTCGTCAAAAGCGCCGCCTTTTTCCAGGGCCAGCGCCAAGGCGTAAAGGCCGTTAGCATAAAGCGGTTCCAGGGTAATTGCCTGCCGGAATTTTTTTATGGCCTCATCGATATTTCCCTGGTTGAAATAGATCCGGCCTTCTTCGAAAAAAACGCTTACGTCATCGGGTCCGCCTTCCAGTTCGGAAAAAAGCGCCAACGCCTGTTCGTATTCCCCTTTGGCTTCATAGGCCTTAGCCGTTCCCAGTCTTGCCGGAAAAAAATCCTTTTTTAAATCTCCCGCCCGTCCATAAGCGGAAATAGCGTCATCATAAAGACCTTTGGCAAGATAAATATGGCCCAACTCGGCCAGTATTACCGGATTGGTCGGTTCAAGCCGGGCTGCTTCCTTGAAAGCTTTTATCGAGAGATCGTAACTCGCGGGCGAATAAACGCCTATGTCGCGGTAAACCGCGCCCAAATTTTCGTATACCGCTACCGCATATGGAGCTGCCGCGCGCGCTTTCTCTGCCCAGCCGATGCTCCGGTTAAAATCATCCCTAACAGCTTCCGCGCTCCTCTCTCCTTCCGGTTTTACCGCTTCCTCGAGAGCCGCGGACAAATAAAATTTCGACAAACCGATCTTATAGCTGTAGTTACGGGGATTTAACCTATCGGCTGTTAACAGATAATTCTCGCTCGTTCCGTCTCTGTCGGCCGCAGCGGCCCGATCGAAATTAATGCCTGCCAAAAAATATTGTCCGTATTCGCCCAATAAAGCCGCCCAGCCAAAAAATAATAAAAAAATGACGGGGATAAAGATCGAAAAAGCCCCTCGGCCGGGTTTAAGGGGATATTTTACGCCCCTATTGTCCGGCATGAAGGCGCTTATCAGTGCCAATAAGATCCAAAAAAATAACCACAGGACTGTGTTGGCCGCGTAAAGCAATTGCCCGGCCAACAAAGCCAAACCGGCGGCCGTCAAAACGAAAAATATCCAGGCCCCGTCATTATTCTCGTTTTTCAGGGACATGAATTTATACCCTCGGACCATTGAATGATAAAACCAGATGATGATTATCGCTAAATAACTTACGAGCACGGGCAAGCCCGACGTCGCCGCTAAAACGAAAAAATGGGACGAACCTGTTTTATACCTTGTGTCCCAGCCGACAGTATCGTTAAGCTCTGCCGGCCGGAACAAGGATATCGCGGCGCTGAACATTTCCGAACCATAACCGAAAAACGGCCGGTTTTTCAGGGCTGACACCGAAACGGCCGCGGTATTCCCGAAATCAAGCCTTCCCTCCAGAAAAGAGCTCTGCCGATCCGACAAACCCGAATAACCGGCCACGAGGAAAAGGAGAGGTATGGCAACAAAGATCGCCGGCCACAATAATTCGTATTTGGAGCGGCGGGCGCTTATAACTCCTTCGACCGGTCGGAGTTTTGTCCAAAAATATTTGGCGATAACCGTAAAACCGACGCCCAAGCCCAAACACCACCAGGCAGGCGAAAAATTTATCTGGGCCAAAAACCACAAGGAAACAACGGATAAGATCTTCATGCCCAGCGGTTCCCAATTTTTATTGAACAAAGACGCGCCGGCTGAACCGCCGTAAAAAGAGGCAAAAACCAAAACATCCATAACGGCTATATAAACCGCCAGATCCTCCAAAAAACCGGCGCTGGCGCGGAAATAAAAAAACAACGGCGATGTACCGGATAAAAGACCTGTCCATGAGCCGACCATTAGCGCCAGAGCGACCAAGAGAATCAGGGTGTAAGCGGCAATAAGGAGCCTTATGATCGCGATTATATCTTCTTTCCCGCGGATAAAATTAAAAAAGATAAAATATAACAACACGCCGGCGAATATTCCCAGATATGGCAGATTAAAATTATTGAAGGCTCCGAAAAACGAAGAGAATGGGTCCAGGCTTCCAAAAACGGCCAGGCCGGATAGTGCTAAAAATAGGATCGCCGGAATATCAAGAAAGGATCTTTTTATCCGGATCTCGCCGGAAGCGGCCATGCGTCCGACCATTAAAAAACCGGCTAAAGGCAAAACGACCCAAAAAAACAGCTGCTTGCCGGAATTATCCATGCCCGAAGCGGACAGCGGAGGTAAAAAAAATAAAGGCAGCATGAATATCGAGCCTTTAATAAGAAAATTGGCTATTTTCTCCGGAACGGATAAATTCATATTTTAAGATTAATTTTCTATTGATCGATGAATTTTTTTTCTCCTACCCTGTGGTCGAATATATCTTTAATAAACACACTAACGGCGGTTGCCACCGGAATTGACAGGATTGCTCCGGCGACGCCGGCGAGCTTAAAACCGATAAGCAGAACGGCGATACTGATTATGGGATTAAGGCCGATTACTTTTTGCATGAGCTTGGGCACGATAATGTTGTTCTCTGTCAGCTGGATAATATAATAAAGCACGGCCACGAAGATGGCCAACGTCGGTTCCTGAGTAAAGGCCAGGAAAATCGCGGGTATGGAAGCAAGGATCGGACCCAAGTAAGGCACGAATTCCGTCATACCGGCGATCAAAGCCAGAACCAGGGCGTATTTGACCCCTAATATGGTCAATCCGATGTAGGTCAGGGCGAATATTATCAAGGAAAGTATAAGCTGGCCGCGGAGCCAAAGACCGACTTTTTTCTGCATCCTGTTTATGAGCTGCATGAGGTATACCTGGCTGTCCTCCGGCGCTATCGACCAAATTATTTTCTTAATGGCATTTTCCTCGACCACCATGTAAAAAGTAATTACCAGTACAAGGAAGAAAGAAAAGACACTGCCGATTATTCCCGATACGGTGGAAAATATACCTCCGGCGGCTCCTTGCACGTTCTGGCTGACGCTTCCAAGGTATTCTTTGAAATTATCCATGATACCGTGACTGATCGAATATTCTTTTAGAAAATTCACTCCCGAAATGATCTTTTCAAGTATCTGGGGGAAATTACTGACCAACTCGTTTACTTGGACGGTAATCGGAGGGATGATCAAAGCGATAACCCCGCCTACGGCCGAAAACATCACGAGATAGATCATTATGATAGCCGCGCCGCGGGGAATTTTTTTGCGGTGCATCCAGTCAACCCAAGGATCGACCGCCGCCGCCAAAATAAGGGAGATAAAAAGTACGGCCAGGATATCCCTGACCAGGTACAGCAAATAAAAAACTATAAAGATCAAAATGATCTTTACTACCCCCATGGCGGTAATATTAATATAGATCGGATTTTTGTTTTCGTTCATAACATTAATTATAGACAATGATAAATGATAATTATGTTAAAATTATACAATAATTAATAATTATTTGCAATAAAACAAAAAACGGGCCAGGCCCGTTTTTTGTTTATGTTATTCCGTTATTTTTTTACATCATCCCCATGCCGCCGCCCATGCCGCCCATGCCGGAGGGCATGCCGCCGCCATGACTGCCGCAGGAATTCTTCTCTTCCGGCTTATCGGCAATGACCGCTTCCGTGGTTAAGAACATGATGGCCGCGCTGGCCGCGTTCTCCAGGGCGCTTCTGACGACTTTGGTCGGATCAACGATCCCGGCTTCGATCATATTTTCGAACTTGTCGGCCGCGGCGTTGTAACCGACATTGGCGTTCTTTTTCTTGTTTTCCCTGATTATGTTATAGAGTATCAAGGAACCGTCTTTGCCGGCGTTCGCGGCAATTTGCCGGATCGGCTCAAGAATCGCGGCATCGACGATCTTTACCCCCGGACCATCGGCTTTTTTATCGGTCAGCTCTTCGAAAGCGTTGCCGGCCTGGGCTAAGGCGAGACCGCCGCCCGGCACGACGCCTTCTTCGATAGCGGCCCTGGTTGCGTGCAAAGCGTCTTCTATCCGATCCTTCTTTTCCTTCATTTCAGCTTCGGTTGCGGCGCCTACCTTGATGATAGCGACGCCGCCGGAAAGCTTGGCTAAGCGTTCCTGGAGTTTTTCCTTATCGTAATCGGAGTCGCTGGCCGCGATCTCTTTTTTAAGCTGTTCCACACGAGCCTTGATCTTATCCGTCTCCCCTTTTCCGTCAACGATGCGGGTGTTATCTTTGGTCGCTTCGACCTTGCGGGCCCGTCCCAGGTCTGAGATTTCCGCGTTTTCCAGCTTAAGGCCGACTTCTTCGGAAATTACCCGGGCGCCAGTCAAAACCGCGATGTCGTCGAGCATCGCTTTCCTTCTGTCGCCGAAACCGGGGGCTTTGATCCCAAGTACGTTGAAGGTTCCCCGGAGTTTATTGACCACGAAAGTGGCTAAAGCCTCCCCCTCGATCTCTTCGGCGATAATGACCAGGTCTTTGCGTCCGGATTGGGCCATTTTCTCGAGCAGGGGCAAAATTTCCTGTATAGAGGCGATCTTCTTGTCGGTTAAAAGGATATAAGGATCGTTATATTCGGATTTCATGTGTTCGGCATCGGTAACCATATAATGGGAAACGTAGCCTTTATCGAATTCCATGCCTTCCACTACTTCGACCTCGACGCCGAAAGATTGGCCTTCTTCCACCGTTACCGGCGCGTCTTTGCCGACCTTGTCGATCGCCTCGGCGATCTTGGCGCCGATCTCTTTATCGTTCGCGCTTATAGAAGCTACCTGGGCTATTTCCTCTTTAGTAGAAATGCTTTTGCTCATCTTCTTGAGGTTTGCCACTATTTCTTTCACCTTTTTCTCGATCTCGTTCCTGATATCGATCGGACTTACTCCGGAAGCGACCAGTTTAAGACCCTCGCCGATCATGGCCTGGGCCAGGATCGTAGCAGTGGTAGTCCCGTCGCCGGCCACGTCATTGGTCTTCGAGGCGACCTCTTTGACCATCTCGGCGCCCATATTTTCGAATTTGTCCTCCAGTTCGATCTCCTTAGCGACCGATACGCCGTCTTTGGTTATCGTCGGAGCGCCGTAGCTTTTGTCGATCACGACGTTCCGTCCCTTGGGGCCTAAAGTGACTTTAACGGCATCAGCCAGCTGATCTACCCCCTTTTTGAGCGCTTGGCGCGCTTTTTCGCCGTAAATTATTTGTTTAGCCATATTCCTTTAACGCATAACCCGTAACGCCTGCCTGCCCAAGGGCAGATAACGCGCAACGTGTCATACTTTTAATTATTTGAAATGATTTTAATATACTATTATAAAATAGCCAGGATGTCACCCTCGGAGATCACCAGATATTCTTCGTCATCGACCTTGATCTCGTCCGGCGAATATTTTTTGAACATAACCCTATCGCCAACTTTGACGCTCATGGGCGCGCGCTGACCGTTGTCGAGGATCTTTCCTTCGCCCACAGCTACGACCTCGCCCCTTTCCGGCCTTTCCTTATCGACCGTATCGGGAAGCACGATGCCGGACTTGGTAATTTCATCCTGACGGATCGGTTTAACGATCACGTTTGAGTGTAATGGTTTTAGTTTCATATTCCTCTCATAACTCACGACCCACAACCTGCCTGCCGGCAGGCAGGCGCATAACGCACCTGTGTATTGTAGCCAGAGTTAAATTAATTTTAGTCCGTTAGCACTCTTAAGCTTCAAGTGCTAACTCTTCTGTGATTGTATTTTAGCGCCTGCTTAAGATCCTGTCAAGGCCTTAATTATTAATAAATAATTATGCTTATGTTAAACAAAAAATTAATCCGCCATCAAACAACGGATTAATTTTATCAACAAAAAAATTATTTTTGTCCACCACGCAAACGCTTCCACTTATTAGCGGCTCTTGTCCGGGCTAATTCCTTAGCAACAACGGCGCTTACGGCGGCAAACTGTTCTTGATCAAGATGGGTAGCTTCCCGCATGGTTTTTTCCGCCCGAACGCGGGCCTCTTCGGCGCGGGCGATGTCAATTTCTTCCGCCCGTTCGGCCGTATCCGCCAGAATTACCACCTTATTGCGCAAAACCTCTATAAAACCGCCCGATACGGACATAAGCTTTACTTCGCCATCAACGGTTTTAAGCTCTATTACTCCCGGTTTTAGCATCGATACCAAGGGCATGTGCTTGGGCAGGACCGTGATCTCCCCGTCCCTGGTCGGCACGGTTACCTGAAGAATCTGTTCTTTCAGAACCGTACGTTCCGGTGTCACTATTTCGAATTGTATATTCTTTCCGTTATCGTACATAAAAATTTATTTATTGATCTCCTCGATGATTCCTTTCATGTAAAAATCACCTTCACTCTTATCGTCGTATTTTCCCGCCAGTATCTCGCCGAAACCGCGGATAGTGTCTTCCAGCTTGACGTATTTTCCAGGACGGCCGGTAAAGGTTTCCGCGACGCTGAACGGTTGGGACAGGAAACGCTGTATTTTCCGGGCGCGGGAAACTATCAGTTTGTCTTCATCCGATAATTCTTCCATGCCCAGAATAGCAATAATATCCTGCAGGTTCTTATAGCGCTGGAGTACTATCTGTACACCCCGGGCTACGCGGTAATGCTCGTCGCCCACGATCTTGGGGTCAAGAATTATAGAAGAAGAATCCAGCGGATCAACGGCCGGATAAATGCCTAATTCGGTCAAGGAACGGGAAAGCACGACCGTAGAATCCAGGTGCCCGAAGGTCGTGGCCGGCGCCGGATCGGTCAGGTCATCGGCCGGCACGTAAACCGCCTGGATAGAGGTAATTGAACCTTTATTCGTGGAAGTGATCCGTTCCTGCAGTTCGCCCATTTCCGAGGCTAAGGTCGGCTGGTAACCGACGGCGGACGGCATGCGCCCTAAAAGCGTTGACACTTCGCTCCCGGCCTGCGTGAACCGGAAAATATTATCAACAAAGAAAAGCACGTCCTGGTTCTTTTCGTCGCGGAAATATTCGGCCATAGAGAGTCCGGATAGGGCCACGCGGGCGCGGGCGCCGGGCGGTTCGTTCATCTGGCCGAAAACCATAGCTAATTTATCCAAAACCTTGGCTCCCATCATCTCGTGATACAAATCGTTTCCCTCGCGAGTGCGTTCGCCTACGCCGGCAAAAACCGACACGCCGCCGTGCGCCTTGGCAATATTGTTGATAAGTTCCTGAATGATCACGGTTTTGCCGACACCGGCACCGCCGAATAAACCGACCTTGCCGCCTTTTAGGATCGGACAGATAAGGTCAATGACTTTAATTCCGGTTTCTAATATCTCGGTCTTGGTAGACTGGTCCGTAAAATCGGGGGCGGGACGGTGAATTTCGTATCGCTTTTCCGTTTTCGGCGCTTCCCGGCCGTCAACCGCGTTTCCCAAAACGTCAAAAATGCGTCCCAGGGTTTCATTGCCGACCGGCACGGAAATGCCGCCAGCGGTGTCAAGCACCGGATCACCTCGCCTAAGCCCGTCGGTTGAACCCATGGCCACGGCGCGGACGACGTTATAGCCTAAGTGCTGTTGGGTTTCCAAGACTAATTTTTTTTCTCCCCTGCCGACTTCCAGGGCGGAAAAAATATCCGGCAACCGATCGCTGAATTCAACATCAACGACCGCGCCGATGACTTGTTTTATGATGCCCGTATTTTCCTTATTCATACTGTTTATTGGTAATTATTTTAATTTAAAAATTATTTTAATCGTCGGCCAAAGCATTGGCTCCGGCTGATATTTCAGCGATTTCGGCCGTGATGCCCGACTGCCGCGCCTTATTGTAAAACAGGGTTAATTCGTTAACCATATCATTGGCCGCTTCGGTGGCCTGGTGCATGGCACTCATACGGGCTGACTCTTCCGAAGCGTTCGACTCCAAAAGGGCCTGGTATAGCTGCATTTCGATCAGACGAGGCAGCATTTCCTCCAATACTTCTTCCGGACTGGGTTCATATTCGAATATAAAAATATTCTTTTTTTCCCGCAAATACTTATCTTCTTTGGATTGCACGAATTCACGATCAAGACCGACGCGCGAGTCTACTCCGACCACTCCTAAATAATGGTCTTTTTCGGCGCCGATATCGACCGGCAAAAGTTGTTTAACACGCGGAAGCTGTTTTGCGGCGCTCATATAATCCGTGTAAGCGACCATGATCTTATCGTATTTTCCAGCCATAAAATCGTCAATAACGAGCCTGCTTACGGCCCGCACCTCCGTAACGCTCGAGATCGCGTCCGATTTTGGAAATTCCGCCGTCACGTTATGACCATAGCGCGTATGTATGGCCCTGCCCTTGTTGCCAACAACGATAAAATCCGTGTCTATCTTCTCTTTTTGATCGTTATATAGATGCTTAACGATCGAATCATGGGCTTTGTTCATGATAGCCGCGTTGAACCCGCCGCATAAGCCGCGGTTTGACGTAAATAGCACTATTGCCACTTTTTTTGCGGAAGACCTTGTTCTGAGCAAGGGGTGCAGGCCCTCGCCGTTAATGCGGCAATCGGTCGATTGTGAAATATTCAAAACAGTGGTCCAGCTTAGATTGGCATACGTTCTGGTCTTTAAAACCGCCTCCACGGCCTTGCGCATTTTCGCGGCCGCCACCATCTCCATTGCCCGCGTGATCTTCTTGGTGTTGGCGATAGATTTTATTCTTCTTTGTATTTCTTTTATCTTGGCCATAATTATTTATTATTTAGCCTCGTTGCGCGCGCTTGGCAACACTAAATAATCAAGTGTTACCTTAAAGTCCTCGATCGCCTTCTTAAGTCTGGCGCTAAGGTCATCGGATAAATCTCCGGTAGCTTCAATTGTTTCCGGTAATTTTTTCTGATTATCATTAATATAATCGATCATGTCTTTCTCGAACTTGCTTATTTTGTCCACCGGAACATCATCCATCAATCCGGCGGTTAGAGCGAAAAATACGACTACCTGGTCGCTAACTCTCATGGGTTGATACTGATCTTGTTTGAAAATTTCCACCAAACGCTTACCCCTTTCGAGTTTCGCCCTGGTTTCCTCGTCCAAATCCGATCCGAATTGGGCGAAAGCGGCCAGTTCACGATATTGGGCGGCTTCCAGTCTCATTTTTCCGGCCACCTTTTTCATGGCCTTGATCTGCGCGGAAGAACCGACGCGTGAAACCGATAAACCGGCATTGACGGCCGGACGATTGCCCTGATAAAAAAGATCCGGTTCTAGGTATATTTGCCCGTCGGTAATAGATATAACGTTAGTGGGAATATAGGCGGATACGTCGCCGGCCTGAGTTTCGATGATGGGCAGGGCGGTTATTGAACCGCCGCCGTAATCCTTGTTAAGCTTGCAGGATCTTTCCAGGAGCCGGGAGTGCAGATAAAAAACGTCGCCGGGAAAAGCTTCCCGTCCCGGGGGACGGCGGAGCAAAAGCGATATTTCACGGTAGCTGGCGGCGTGCTTTGACAGGTCGTCGTATACTATTAAAACATCTTGGCCTTTGTCCAAAAAATATTCGGCCATGGCTGAGCCGGCATAAGGCGCGACATAAAGCAGCGAAGCCGGATCGGAAGCACCGGCTAAAACCACGATCGTATATTCCATAGCGCCCGCCTCGTTAAGCTTAGCAACGATATTGGCGATTTTTGATTCTTTCTGGCCGATAGCCACGTAAACACAGATCATATTCTGGCCCTTTTGGTTTATGATCGTGTCGATCGCGATCGCGGTCTTGCCGATCTGCCGGTCGCCGATAATGAGTTCGCGCTGGCCGCGTCCGATCGGCACCATCGCGTCAATGGCTTTTATCCCGGTCTGGACCGGCTCTTTGACCGACTCCCTGGTAATAACGCCGGGAGCAATCTTCTCAATCGGATAAAATTTATCCGCACTGATCTCGTCCTTGCCGTCAACGGCCTTGCCTAAAGGGTTTACTACCCGCCCGACCAACGCGTCTCCGACCGGAACTTCCAGAATTTTTTTAGTGGCAATGACCTCATCGCCCTCTTTAATGTCGGCATATTCGCCCAATATGACCGCCCCGATGCCGTCCTCTTCAAGGTTTAAAACTACGCCGAAAACCGAACCTTTAGTTGTTTTAAACTCAAGCATCTCCGACATCATAGCCTCTTCCAGGCCGGAGACGCGGGCGATGCCGTCGCCGATCTCGATCACGCGACCGAAAGCGCTGGCGCGGACCTCAGATTTAAAGTTTCTTATCTGCTCTTTTAATTGTTCAACAATGAAATCTTTTGTTGTAGACATAAATATTTTCATTAAATATAAAGAATATTATTATTTTGCCAACGATTGCTTCAGTTCTTTTAACCTGTTTTTTAGACTGAAATCAAGCATGGTGCTGCCGTAACGCACGATAAAACCGCCCATAAGTTCCGGATTGATCCCGTATTTAACCTCGGTTTTCCGCCCCTGGACATTCTTACTGACATAATCCAGAATCAATTCCCGGCTGCTCTTACTTAGAGAACGGGCGCTGGTAATTTCAACGGCCACAAGCTCGTCCTCTTTGTCCCAGGCCTTTTCAAAGCTTTCTATGATCTTTTCCAGCTGAGACGATTGATTGCGCCTGACAATTAATCCGGCTAATTTACTTATAACCCCAATCGCTTCCTGGCGGTCTTTATTCCTGGTTAGAGCCAAAAGCGTTTCGGCGTATTGTTTCGGTTTTATTTTCATAAAACTATTTTAAGTCTTTGACGGCTTTTTGTATGATATCCTTGTCTTTTTTGTCATCTATTTTCTCACCCAAAACCCTGTCTAAGGCAATAAGCACCAACGATGAAACCTCCTGGCGAATCTGTTTTAAAGATTCGGCTTTTTCCTGCCGAATCTTGGCTTTTTCCTGATTAATTACCTGTCCGATCTCTTCCTTGGCCCGGCTGATCATTTCTTTTTGTTTGTTCTCCGCCTGAACACGCGCCTTTTCCATGATTACCTGGGCTTCAGCCCTGGCCGCCTGAATTATTTCCTTTTTTTCCCGGGCGATCTCGTCCAGTTTTTCCCGGGTTTTGAGGGTATTATCAATCCCCTCCTCGATCTTTTTCTGGCGTTCGTCGATCATTTTGAGGATTGGCTTATAACCGAATCTATACAAAACAAAAACCAATACGGCAAAATTTAAAAATTGGGCGATTAAAATTTTTATGTTTACGCCAAGAGCATTGAATAACTCCATATGATTTACAAATAATATTCGCAAATTCGCGATTAAAATAAAGGATAAAATTATCTCTCCCCGGAAATATAACCGGAGAGGGATTGTTTTAGCCTCTAGAAAACAAACAAAACCAACAGGGCGATAACCAAGGAATAAATACCGGTTGATTCGGCTACGGCCATGGTGGCAAACATGAATGGAATGATCTTGTTTGAGGCCTCGGGATTCCGCCCGATAGCGGCCAAGGCGCGGCCGGCGATAATTCCTTCGCCGATTCCCGGCCCGATGGCCCCAAAGCCCATAGCAATGCCGGCGGCGATCAATTTAGCGGCTTCTACTTCCATAAATTTTGTAATTATTATTTTATTAATATGTGCGCATTTGAATGTTAAAATTCATTCATTACATCGTTGACTGTTCCGCCAATTGATCCTCTTCTATTTCCGAGGCCATAGTGACAAATATCAAGGTCAGAATGGAAAAAACAAAAGCCTGTACAACGGCCGTTAAAAGACCCAAAAACATAAAGGGCAGGGGCACGAAAAACGGGGCTAAAAACAAAATAACGGCGGTTAAAACCTCTCCGGCAAAAATATTGCCAAACAAACGGAAAGACAGGGAAAAAATCTTAGCCAACTCGCCCACTATATCCATTAAACCGAGAAAGAGGTCCAAAAAACCCTGAAAAAAGTCACCTGGTCTGAATTGGCCGCGAAAAAGCGCGGCAAAAAATTTAAATATTCCCTTTAAATTTATAAACTTACCCAAATACCCGAAGGGACCGTGAACAACAATGGTAACGATTTGCACCAATACGACAGTTAATATGGTCATCATGAAAACCTGTCCATAATCGGACATAACCGCCCTGAACAACGGAACGGTCCCCTCGGCCCCCCGCACCGACAAAGCCGACTGTCCCGGTATGTACGTAAATAAATTAGAAATCAGGGTAAAAACAAACATAGAAAAAACCAGGGGAAAGATTCTTCTGGCCTTCCTGTCGCTCCCAATTATTGACCGGACAAAATCAAAAGCCCCTCCGACAATTATTTCAATCAAGCCCTGGACACGCCCGGGGACTTCTTTTAGGCGCGACCCGAAGATCAAAGCGATGACCATCAATACGGCGCTGATAAAAAATGACCAAAGCAGGGCATTGCTGACCGCGAAAGAACCGATATGGAATAAAATTTCCGGAGACAAAGATATGTTCATGTTGTTGCTATGATTTATTTAATTATACTAATTTATACCAAACAACCCATCTAATCGTCGCTATTATTATCATAATAGTCATTATCACCCCCTTCATCATCGCCATCTGCTTCGTCCTTTTTTATGTTTTTATTTTTGTTGCCGTCATTATCTGTTTTTTTGTTTTCTCGAATGGTTTTAATTTCAAAACTCCTGATCATCCGGCTGATTCTTTTCACTAAAAAAAAATTAGTGGTCAAAAAAGCGGTGGCGATGCCTATTATAATGAACAAAGGCTTTGTGTCGTAATGATAATCCAGGAAAAAACCGATAGCCCCGAAACCGAGGAGCGGGCCTAAAATTGAAGCGGCATTATAGGCTAATACCGATAGGGCCAGTTGACTGATTGTTTTCGGTTCTTGAGGGCCTTTAGGGTCCATATAATTTATATTTATATGAAAAAAAATAATAAGGACCATTGTCCTTCAAAGACTTTTCTGGTTTTCCGTAATACTACTTATTTAATTATAAGGTCAAATTCCAAATTGTCAAGACCCGGCTTTTTTATGTAAATAGTTTTTTTGTATTTAATATTAGTTAAATAAAAAGAACAAAAATAATAATTTGTTCTTGCTCGTCTTTTATCTTTAAATCCGGAAAAAATCCCGGGCCGTGCGAGTGGTCATTTCAGCTATTTTTTCCGTCTCCGCTTTCCTTATTTCAGCTATCCGTTTAGCGACATATTTCACGTAAACAGGCAAATTACGCTCGCCCCGGTAAGGCTCCGGTGTTAAAAACGGACAATCGGTCTCGATCATGAATTTATTATTAGGCACCTTGCGGATAAGGTCGTCCCATTGCCGGCTAAAAGTGATAATTCCGGTAAAAGAGATGATCAGCCCCAGGTTGAAATATTGCCAGGCCAGGTCTTCGTCGCCGGAAAAACAATGCATAACCGCCCAGGGCCGATCCACGGGAATCAGCTGGCGATGTTCTTTGCGGAAATCCTTGAGTATAGAGATCATATCATCGTGAGCCTGACGGCAATGGATAAGGGCCGGAATATCAAGGGTGCGCGCCAAAAGCAGCTGTTGCCAAAAAACGTCCCTTTGCGCCGCTTTTACCTCACGAGCGTCCAAACCGATGTCCATATGGTAATAATCGAGGCCGATCTCGCCTACGGCCACCACCTTAGGAAAACTGGCCAGTTTTTCGTAAGAGCCGTAATTGAATTCCTCTCCCCGCGTGTGAAAATCATAATCTTCCGTTGCGGCTCTGAATTGGAACAGGTGCATGGGGTGGAGTCCCACCGCCGCGTATACGCCCTTCTCATATCTATTGGCATAATCCAGGGCCCGCTTCGATGTTTTATAATCCGCGCCCACGACCACCATCCAAACATTGTCATGAAGGGAGTCACGAATAATATTCTCGCCGTCTTCCCGGTAGGCGCTGAAATTGATGTGAGCGTGGGTATCTATATGCATAGTGCAAACGGATTTAAAACTATTTTTTATTTTAACTCCTATTATATTTTAACAAATTTGACGCTCTTTGACAACCTCCGCCAAAACTGTTAATATCTTCAAAGACCTTAACACTGATCAACTCTAAACGGAGGAATAACGCAAATGGACGAAATCGATGAAAATAAACCGATCTTATCCGGTATTATCGTTAAAGGGGAAAAGGGTTTCAGATTATTCCCGGTGCCCCCGGGCCATTTGCCGGAAGAATATGAAAATGCTTTAAAAAAAACGATGATTCGGACAAAAAATTTACCTCCGGAAGCGCGCATAGAAATTTATTCCCGTTTTACGGGAACCTTGTCCGAATGGCGGCTTGAAAAAGACCGGCTGAACAGCCGATTCAACCTGCCGGGCTATTGCCCGAAATGCTCCTTGGAATAGTCGTTAAATAACCGGCCGCGTATCCGGTTTTTTATTAGGCCGATTGACACCGTGCCATTATTGTGTAACAATTAAAACAGCTATTAGTCTGTTTTTTAAAAAAAATAAACGGGGGTAGATGATGATTGCCATAGTCGTGCGGCATGGCGCCAGTGCCCATAGTACGGTAAACAACATTCGCGTTGATACGGGTTTAACGGAAGCGGGCGAAGCCCAGATCCGGGAAAGCGCGGCAAAACTTTGCCGCGAACACGGCGGAAACCGCTTCCCGGTAAAAAAAATATTCACGAGCGCCGAAAAACGCGCGGCCCAAAGCGCCGCTATATGCGCCAGCGCCGAATATCTCAATATCTCTCCGGAAAAGATATACGAAGCACCCGATCTTAACCCCGTCGATATCCGATCGCTCGATTTTTCCGCCTTAAATGATCTGATCATTCAAGAAAAGAAACCATGGTATGAATACTGGCTTAACGGCTTTCCCGGCTTCGAGGATCAGTCGGCTTTCCAGGATAGGGTCATCGACGCTTTCGAAAAAATTTCCTTGGGGCTAAAAGACGATTATGTTCTCTTCGTGGTCCACGAGGAGATCTTCTGGGCGATAATCACTTACAAACTTTTCAAGAATGAAAAAACCACGGACATGCTATCCGTGGCGCGCAAATATAAAATCCTTCATGGAGAAAAAAGATTTTATCTCTTTTAAATCCAAAAACACCCTAAAGGGTGTTTTTTATATCCGGCAATCATTTGAATAATTAAATCAATGACTGGAGCTTCTTTAAAAAGTCAGGCAATAGAGGCAGAACGATCTTGGCCCATTTGACGAAAAAAGGCGCGACTTTCGAGCCGATCAGCCACTTACCGGCCAGCGTTTCCAGAATCGCATAGCGCGAGATAACGTAGAGAATGATCCCGATAAAAAGCGAACCGGATATGAACCCCAAAACGGCTCCGCCCAGACGGTTAAAAGTTTTCATGAAGGGAATGATCGTAAAAATGCTGAATATCCGGTCAATGAGATAAAATGCCAATCCCACTAATTTATAGATCAAAGAAAATAATATCAAAAACGCCAATACCCGGCCCAAATTGTCATAGCCGAAAAAAAATCTATCGGCCAGATCCGAGGCTGGCAGGTATAGGCGGCTGGCCAGAACGGCCGCGATTATAACGCCGACAAAAGAACCTACCGCCCGGATAAAACCGAAAAAAAAGCCGTAAAAAATAAAGCCGGAAAGAAGAATCAATAAAATTACATCGACCAGTGGTATCATCATATTTATTGCTCAAACGCTATAAGCTATTCATATTATAGCATAAAATCAATAACAAAAAAACGCGGATTTTAATTCCGCGCTTATTATCCGTCTTTTATTGGTTCTTCGTCAATAAACCACCCCTGCCAAGCGGCAAAACCCTCCTGGATCAAAACCTCCCGGTCTTTCTTTAAAACAATATCTTTTAAGGCTAATTTGAACCAGGGGAAGTGCAGATAAACCGCGTAATCCAGATCCGGAAGAATGAAACACCGGTAACTGAATTTATAAAAATCATCGATTATCCGCCGATTTAAAAAGCAAAAACCGAAACCGAAATAGTTTTTATGCCATAAGCATGACGCGCAATCCATTTTCCATTTCATTCTCCCCTCCCGGCTTAACAAAGAACGATTTTCCGACGGCTTACCCGATCGAATCCGGTTTTTTATTTCCCTCCAGTTCTCTTATCCTGTTTTTAAGTTCTATCATCTTAATTTCCCGACCGACGGCCAGCTTATTGAATTGCTCAAGTTCGGAATTTTTCTTTTCCAGCTCAATCCCTTTTTCACGCATATTTTTCACGAGTTCGTCTATTTCCCGGGTATCGCGCATAACGAAAACCAAACCCAAAGCTTCTTTGCGGCCGCCTTCTTTTATAGCGGAAATATTGACGGACACGGGAATTTTTTTACTATCACGGTCGATCAGATTCATTTTTTGATCCAAAAGCGGCGATTGTTCGAGTAATTTTCCATACTCCAGGGTAGTATTTTCGCCCGATAAAATCTTTTTTATCGGCTTATTCGACAGATCTTTTATTCCATAATGCGTTATGGCATTATTGACCATCGCGATATTCATGTTCTTATCCACGGCCACCACAAGATCGTTCATGGTGGCGATGATATTCTCCGCGACGATCTTTGTTGTGATCGTCAGCATTCCGTATTTGTTGATGGCATAGGCTATAAAAGAGACGAATATAAGAGTGCTTAATACACTTGACTCCGGAACAGAAAAATCAAATAACGGCTTCATTCCTTGGGTAACGAAACCGATCACCAGGGAAAGAAGAACGCCCAGGCCGATGTTCCTGGCCTGATTTTTGAATATCCCTTCGCTGTGGCGGGCTTTTCTTAAAGCCAAATAAACCATTGCGGCTATATAAATAACAATAAAGAGCATATAGGCCTGGTAAAGATCGGTCCCTACGGTAGAATACCCCCAGTATTCTTTCTTTACCCCCACAACTAAAAGATGGGGAAAAAAGAATCTTATGACCAAAAAAAATACTGACGGAGTATAAAGCGTCCACACTGGGATCTTTTTCTTGAATTTATTTATTTCTCCGGAAAACTCGAGCCAAAAATGCATTAAAAGCGCCGGATGGATCGTCGCTCCCATCCCGGCGATATAATTAGCCCAGAAATAAGCGTTTTCCGCACCAACCGCGGCCCTTTCCATGCCTTCACCCAAGCCCCACAGGGCCATTGAGGCGGCTACGAAAACAAAAAGCCGGTTTGATAATGCCTTCGGATTTTTCGATAAAGTATAAATACTTAATAATAGATAAATCTCCGAGGCTGCCAAGGTCAATAATGAAAAAATATTAAAGTAATACATAAGTTATATATAAATCCAGAATTTCCGGACGCTCGGACGAGCAAATAATAATTATTAATTATTCCCGAATCTCTGCCCGCCGAGCTCTCGTGAGCGGGCTTCACAAGCAATACTTTAATAATTCCCGAATCTTTGCAGCTGCCAATAAGGCGTCGTACAAGCCGAGTCGCGGCAGCCGCATCTCCAGGCCGTCCCATTCCAGGTGCAGATATAGGCGATAAGGTTGTTCTCCTGAGTAAGTTCGGTAGCGGTCAGGCTAACGGTAGCGGTAGCGTTCCCCCGAAACCAATTGCCTTCATAGGCCGGAACGGAACCGGTCAGGTCTATCCTTTGCCAGGCGTTATTGCGCCAGATATAGCCGTAGCGGTAGATATACTGGCTAGTCGAGTTATTGCCGACACTTACGCTGGCCGAACTAGTATTGCAGACGACGTTCATGAGCTGTTCGGCGGAAACGGAGAGGGTATTGTAGGGAGCGCCGTAACCGGCGGGAATGGCCGAACCGGAAGAGAGCTTCTGGCACTGGCCACTCGGACAGGCTCCGCAATCGGAAGCGCAGGAGGAGCAGGTCTCCCCTGTTTCACAGTTCCCGTTGCCACAGGACGGGGCCGTCTGACAGGCAGTCGCGCAGCATCTTGTGCAGGTGCCGACGGTCGTGAATGCCGTTGGGCAGGTCTGGGTGGTTGAGCAGCAATTAGTGCAGGTCTGGGTTTGGGCGTTTACGGTAACGCGGACGGGGGCCGGTTCATAGCCGACGTTATTAGCGGCATCCACCGCGTGGAGGCCGTAATAGAACGTCCCGGCCGCGGTCGGAGCGGAAGTGAAGGTGCCGGTCCTGGAAGTGCCCGTGATATTGGCGGAAGTGACCTGCGTCCAGACGCAGCCGGTTTTGACCGTATCGGTGCAATTAGTGCCCGAAGGAGCCCTCCAGAGTTCGGCGCGGGACAGGGCGGTATTGTCGGTTACAGTATAATTAGCCGTAAGGCTCGCGCCCATGGTCAAAGTGGTCGGGGTAATGGTAAAAGCGGTGACGCGAGGGGCGGTCGTATCGGTCGAAGCGGTCTGGCAGGCAGTTGCGCAGCAGCGGGTGCAGGAACCGACGGTCGTAAATGCCGTCGGGCAGGTCTGGGTGGTTGAGCAGCAATTCGAGCAGGTCGGAGTAGTTCCGCCGGAACCGATCGTCACAGAATAGCCGTTAGAGGCGTTGCCGTTAGCGTCGATGACATAGAGGTAGGCGGTCTGGCCGGAGGTAAAGGAACCGGGATTAACGGCGACGGTAACGGAATTAGCCGACCAGGCGGAGGGAGCTTGAATCTCGCAATGGGTCCTTGAACCCCAAGAAGAAGTATTGCAAAGTTCGGCGCGCGCCTGCGTAGTAGATATGTATAGATCGTCGAACCATGCGCGAGCGGTCGAAGTAAAACCTTGAGCCATATGGCCGAGTCTAAAATCAACAAACTCGCCATCTACATAGCGATGCCTATAATTGTCATTATCAATCCCCAGCCGGCCATCAAGCCAGCCCTTTATAATGCCGTTGCTTTGCGTATAGGGCGTATTTAATTGGGTGTAAAATTCCCATCTCTGAAATTTGTTAGAAGTATTCGAATAACTCCAGCCAAGTGTATTCATGTTATTTCTTTCCGAATAAGGCACCGAACTATCTCCGGCGTTATTATAATATCCCCAGGATGTACCTCCGGCGGGGATCAGGGGCATATTTTGCGGAAACTGGTTATTATTACCGTACAGATAAAACTGTTTATGGTTGCACGTAGAGGCGGCAAAATCTCCGGTTTGATAGCGCCAGTAGCTTATGTATAGATGATCGAATGGTCCTTGTCCCGCCCAGCCGAATGAATTAATTGTTCCGGTTCCCCAATCGACCAAGACGCTTTTTGCCCCACTGTGCGCGCGTTCGGAATTAATCACGACCGGATCAGTACCGGGAGCTATTTTAAAAGTCGACCAATTCGGACCAATTATTGGTTTTAAGGACCTTGTTGATAAATCAACTCCGGTACTATGGGCCTCAAAATTATCCCATGAAATAATATTTCCATTCATTGCTCCAAAACCTGAGCCGGAAATAGTGATATTACTACCATTATTGACCGTTCCGGAAACTGAGGAGATTGACACCCCCCCGCTCGCGGCCGTCTGGCAAGTAGTTGCACAACATCTTGTGCAAGTTCCCACGGTCGTGAATGCCGTTGGGCAGGTCTGGGTGCTGCTGCAGCAATTAGTGCAAGTGGCAGTAGCGGCGTTAACCGTGACGCGGACGGCCGCGCTCTCATAGCCGATGTTATTGGCGGCATCCACGGCGTGGAGGCCATAATAGAACGTCCCGGCGGCGGTCGGAGAGGACGTGAAAGTACCGGTACGCGATGTGCCCGTGATATTGGCGGAAGTAACCTGGGTCCAGACGCAGCCGGTTTTGACCGTATCGGTGCAATTAGTGCCCGAAGGAGCTCTCCAGAGTTCGGCTCTTGCGAGAGCCGTATTATCGGTTACCGTGTAATTGGCCGTTAAACTCGCGCCCACGGTCAAAGTGGTCGGGGTAATAGTAAAAGCGGTAACGCGGGGGGCGGTCGTATCGGTCGAGGCGGTCTGGCAGGCAGTCGCACAACAACGAGTGCAAGTGCCGACGGTTGTCATTGCAGTCGGGCAGGTTTGGGTGGTGGAACAGCAGTTCGAGCAGGTCGGAGTGGTACCGCCGGAACCGATCGTCACGGGATAGCCGTTGGAGGCGTTGCCGTTGGCGTCAATGACGAAGAGGTAGACGGCCTGGCCGGAGGTAAAGGAACCGGGGTTGACGGTAGCTGTAATTGAATTTGCGGACCAAGCGCTTGGAATCTGGATTTCGCGATGAGTGGAGGCGGCGTATGTTGAGGCATTGCCAAGTTCTACACGCGCCCATGTCGTATCAATATAGACATTATCCGTATATACGACAGATGTATCGCTTGGATTGCAACCATCGCGATCGCTCACATCAAAATAATGGCCGATTCTGATCTGGTCCAAGTGTCCATTTACGGATCTGGTTTTAAAGGCCGTACTATTGTGTCCGTGGCTTACACCGTCCAAAAGAGCGATTATTGATCCATCTGCACCATTTACAGTACTCTCCTTGTACATAAGCTGATAATGCTGCCATGTATTCATTTTAAAGTTTTGTCCAGTCCAATTTACGTCACTGTACCCCCCATCAACTATAGTATGAACCTGATATCCGCATCCATAGCCCTTAAACAATTCCATAGTATCATTATTTCCATACATCCTGTATGGTTTGTAATTGCTTTGTTCCCCATTGGAACTTGGGTAATACCTCTTAAAATCCAGATATAACACAGGGAAAGATGAGGCATTTTTTGACAAACTTGAATTCCATTGAGAGGATGTAAAGGGATGCCGAGCGGATTTGGTGCCTGTATAAGCGTTTGTGTTGCCGTAAAAAACATTATCAGAGCCGGCCCCGGAGTCCCACCGGCCAATGGTTGCGTTTACGTTTTGTATAACGCTCCCCACAGACCCGTTTTCAAATGTATCCCAAACTAACGGGGCAGCCTGTGCTTTGCTTCCAAACCCCGAACCGGTAATGTTAATGGTTGAACCGGAATTGAAAGTGCCGGATGCCGACGTGATACTCTGAGCTTTGGCATTGCCAGCCAGGCCGAAAAACAAAACCGAAAAAATAGATCCGGAAATGAAAAAGATCGTTTTTTTTGATAAATTCATAGGATTTTTAAAAACATAGTAAGTTCCGGAGAAAAACACCGGATAATACTATATAAAATTATAAAACTATTAAAAACATAAATCCCTTAATTCTTCCGGCACCTAAAATTCCCAAACCGTTGTAATTGCCCCCCCCCTCGGCTCGCTGCGCTCGCGAGCGGACAGGCAATACTTTAATAATTCCCGAATCTCTGCCCGCTCAGCTCTCGTGAGCGGGCTTCACAAGCAATACTTTAATAATTCCCAAACCTCTGTAATTGCCAATATGCTGTAGCGCAGTTAGCGTCCCGGCAGCCGCATTTCCATTCGCCCGCCTGTCCTGAGCTTGTCGAAGGAGTCCAATTGCAGATATAGGCGATAAGGTTGTTTTCCTGGGCGAGTTCGGCAGCGGTCAGGCTGACGGTAGCATTAGCGCTTCCTCTGAACCAATTGCCTTCATAGGCCGGTGTAGGGCCAACAAGGTCTATCCTTTGCCAGGCGTTATTGCGCCAGATATAGCCGTAGCGGTAGATATACTGGCTAGTCGAGTTATTGCCGATACTTACGCTGGCTGAATTGGCGTTACAAACTACGTTCATGAGCTGTTCGCCGGAAGAAGAGAGGGTATTATAGGGAGCGCCGTAACCGGCGGGGATAGCCGAACCGGAAGAGAGCTTCTGGCACTGGCCACCCGGACAGGCTCCGCAATCGGAAGCGCAGGAGGAGCAGGTCTCCCCTGTTTCACAGTTCCCGTTGCCGCAGGCCGAGGTCGTCTGGCAAGTACTTGCACAACATCTTGTGCAAGTACCCACGGTCGTAAATGCGGTCGGGCAGGTCTGGGTGGTTGAGCAGCAGTTCGAGCAGGTCTGGGTGGGAGCGTTTATGGTAACGCGGACGGGGGCCGGTTCATAGCCGACGTTATTAGCGGCATCCACCGCGTGGAGGCCGTAATAGAACGTCCCGGCGGCGGTCGGAGAGGACGTGAAAGTACCGGTCCTGGAAGTGCCCGTGATATTGGCGGAAGTGACCTGGGTCCAGACGCAGCCGGTTTTAACCGTATCGGTACAATTTGTTCCACTTGGCGCGCGCCAAAGTTCGGCTCTTGCGAGAGCCGTATTATCGGTTACCGTGTAATTGGCCGTAAGGCTCGCGCCCACGGTCAAAGTGGTCGGGGTAATGGTAAAAGCGGTGACGCGGGGCAATATCATGTCACCAGGAGTGCCGCCAGCATAAGGGTTGGTTGTGCCCACGGTCAATTCATCCATCCACATAGTCTGCACCCTCGGCGAACTATCCCCGATATAGGGGGCCAGAACGAATGTACCCCACTTCAGGGTCGGATGCTGGTTTGTCCTATATACGATATTGGTTTTTGTAATAGCTGGATTGCCGTCTATCCACATTCTCATCTCACCATTCGGTTGAGCCACGCTTCCGGCGATCGTATTCATTTTAAAATAAGTTTCAACATGATGCCATGTCCCTCTGGAAAAATTTACCGGACTCTGCCAGGCGATCCCGTTCATCCATCCGCCGCTATTATAACAAGAGATCGAACTGCCGGCATCCGCTCCCGCCGTAATGCCATTGCAACCAGCCACGGCGCGATTTTCAGTGTTATTCGTATTCGTCCAAGGGACTGTCGGGCTGGTAACTATATTAAGGCCGTCCTGAATATAAATAGCCGGCGTTAAATTTGTTGTCTCAATATATGTATCAAGATAATTTTTAGCCAAAGCGCCCCAATGATTGTCAAGATCGGATAAAATATAAACGATATGCGGATGATAGGGCTGGCCGGAGCCGATCCAGTCAGTATTAAAACGCCAATAGAAAGATACATACAGTGAATCGGTCGGCGTGATATCGTGACGCATCGTGGGAATACCGGTCGGGGTGGTAGCGCCTGTTGTCCAGGTAAACTTAGCAGAACTATTTCCGGCATATTTTGTCGTCGTATCCAGGGCTGAAAAGAACGCATCAAACCAGCCGCGGGAAGAAAAATTTGCGTCATTAAATGATTCGGTCAGGAGGGTCTGGCCTCCGCCGGTTACCGTCTGACAAGCCGTCGCGCAACAGCGGGTGCAGGAGCCAACAGTTGTAAATGCCGTCGGGCAGGTCTGGGTGGTTGAGCAGCAATTGGTGCAGGTTTGGGTAGCGGCATTGACAACTACCCGAACAGCGGATGATTCATTGCCGACGTTCCCGGCCGCGTCCACTGCGTGGAGGCCGTAATAGAATGTCCCGGCGGCGGTCGGAGAGGAAGTGAAAGTGCCGGTCCTGGAAGTGCCCGTGATATTGGCGGAAGTGACCTGTGTCCAGACGCATCCGGTTTTGACCGTGTCGGTGCAATTCGTTCCACTTGGCGCACGCCAAAGTTCGGCGCGGGACAGGGCGGTGTTATCTGTGACCGTATAATTAGCCGTGAGGCTTGCGCCGACCGTGAGCGTAGTGGGGGTGACAGAAAAAGCGGAGACGACCGGAAGAGTGGTGTCGCCGGAAGCGGTCTGGCAAGTGCCAGAGGCGCAACAGCGGGTGCAGGTGCCGACAGTCGTGAAACCTCCAGTAGAACAAGTTTGAGTGCTACTACAACAATTGGAGCAAGTTTGGGTGCCGCCACCGGAAACCGGGCCTATGCGGCCGGTGGTGCTGATAGTTATATCATCAAATTTAAAAGTAACCGGAGCGCCGGGAATACAGGATGATTTTATGTTCTCAGGAAATTTGATATACCCAATGGACGACATTGGATATTGGACGTTGGTTGCCCTGTATTTCGCTGTTGCGTTGTCTGTGTTGTTTTCGTAAACCCAGTACTCCCAAACACTGTTCGGAATATCAAAATGCATTTCGATCGCTGCCCAACTGCCATTTGAAGATGCGCCGTATATATCATCAAAGCCGTATGAACCGGTAGAGCGCTTTACTCGGTCATAAAGGGAAATAACGTTATAACCTTCTGTATCAACATAAAAAGAATCGCTCAAGGAGGAGCCATAAACATACAACAACTTCCACATACTAAGCGTGCAACTCTGAATCGGCATACCAGATGGCAATGAAACATACCAACGAATCCAAACGTTGTTGGAGCCAGACCATGACAAACCTATATTGGCGGAAGCTGGCGAGGTTGACTGGCCGCTGCCGTTTCCTACTTGCCAGGAAAGGCCTTTGCCCCCCGCGCCAGATGGATTATTAGCTGATGAGTTTATGCCTAATATGTATCCTGAATTTCCATCAATCGACCGCTCTATCCCGTCGCATCCGGGAATTGGACTATCAGGCGGATAAGCCCAGTCATTGCAGTTAAAAGTCGTTGACCACTTGCCGTTAGACAAAGTGATCGCGTCGGCGTTACCGGCAAAGAACAAAATCGGTAGAAAAAAGAAAAACAAAAACCCGATTCTTTTTGATAACTTCATAGAATTTTAAAACGCAGTAATATCCGGCGTATTTCCGGATAATACTTTATAATATAATAAAAATTATTAATTCTATTCGTCCGGTTATTAATTC
>Ga0208953_1000464_pt1 | contig 34596 bp, 40 predicted proteins | sample RifOxyB2_FD_184033 | JGI IMG/M metagenome (GOLD analysis project Ga0208953, IMG submission 184033) | Groundwater microbial communities from Rifle, Colorado - Rifle Oxygen_injection B2 (SPAdes) | ecosystem: Environmental > Aquatic > Deep subsurface > Groundwater | place: USA: Rifle, Colorado...
TATAATCTATGATATATCATAGATTAATAGAGTTGTCAAGCCCCCAAAGTGTATTTTGGGGAAAATGAGCCAAAAGAATAACGCAGCGCCTAAGAGGCGCTGCTACGCGGGGTACCTAAATAGTTACAAATATTTTGATAAAATTGCCAGTTGCCAAGGCCCTTGCTATAATGGCCAAACCATGAGTTTTTCTTTAGGAATTATCGGCCTGCCCAATGTTGGCAAATCAACTTTGTTTAACGCCCTCTCTTCAGCTAAGGCAGAAGCTTCCAATTATCCCTTTTGTACTATTAATCCCAATATTGGCGTGGTTGAAGTTCCAGACCCCAGGCTTTCTGAAATCAAGAAAATCATGGGATCTCCCAAGGCCATCCCTACTATTATAGATTTCCACGATATTGCTGGCCTGGTCAAGGGAGCGCATAAAGGGGAAGGCTTAGGCAATAAGTTCTTGGCTAATATAAGAGACGTTGATGCCCTTGTTCATGTGGTGCGCTGTTTCAGCGATGATAACGTAACCCACGTTTCTGGCCAGGTTGATCCTAAGGCAGATATTGAAATTATTCAAACCGAATTGGTTCTCGCCGACCTGGCAGTTGTTGAAAAGCGCCTTGAGAAAACTAAAATTGTCGCAAAAGCAAGAGAGAAGAAGACCCTGGAAGAATTGAGACTGTTGAAAACTTATAGAAACTTGTTAGGCGAAGGCAAAGGCATAGGCACAGGTGAGGAGAAGGCAAAGGTTCCGGATTTAAACCTATTAACTTCTAAACCAATTCTTTATGTTGCCAATGTTGATGAGTCTGGCAATACAGATCAAGTTGCTATCATTGAACAAATTGCTCAAAAAGAGGGATCAAAAGTTGTGGCTATTTGTTCTAAGCTAGAAGCCGAACTAAAAGACTTGGAGCCAGAAGAGGCCAAAGAATTTCTTGAATCAGCGGGACAAAAAGAAACAGGTCTAAATAGATTTATTAGTGCCAGCTACAAGCTTTTAGGTCTAATTTCTTTTTTTACTGCCAACAACAAAGAAGCTCGCGCTTGGACATTAAAATCTGGCTCAACAGTTTTCGAAGCTGCGGGTAAGGTTCACTCTGACATACAAAAAGGCTTTATTGCTGCTGAGGTGGCACATTTTAAGGATTTAGAAGCTGCCGGAAGCTACCAGAAATTAAAAGAAACAGGTCAACTGCACTTGGTTGGCCGGGAATATGTGGTTGAAGATGGAGATGTGGTGCTGATTAGGTTTAATGTTTAAGGGAAACTAGGCCATAGCTATTGTTCTGTCCCCCATGCTTATGTTATAATATCTATTCGACTTAAACCCCGGTACGTGTTGTATTGGGCGAATATTGACCAAGGAGGTTTTTTTCTTGAAGGCATATGAGTTAATGTTGATTCTTGATGCGGGCGTAGGAGACGAGAGAGCTGCTGCGGCAGTTACCAAAATAGAAGACAAGATAAAATCTTTGGGTGGGGAAATTAGCAAAACAGATAAACTTGGATTAAAGAGGCTTGCTTATACCATGAGATCCCCTAAAAAAGCTACTCAGGCTTATTTCGCAGTAATATTTTTTACGGCCGACCCTTCTGTTCCGAATGAAGTGCAAAAAACTATCAAGGTGACAGAAGAAATTCTCCGTGGGGGACTCTCTCTTGCTGGCAAGGAAGCAAAGAAAAAAGATGAGACCAAAGAAGAAGAGATTCAGCCTGTTGTGGTGGGCGAGATAAAAAGCGTAGACGAGGGGGCGAAAGAAGCAATTGGCTAACCTTAACCGGATTATTCTAGTTGGACGACTTACCGCCGACCCAGAAGCCCGCAGCACGATGGAAGGCTTGCTAATGGCAAAGTTTAGCTTGGCGGTGAATCGGCCTTTTGGTGGTACGGATTTTATCGACATCGTTGCCTGGAGAAAAGAAGCTGAAATCTGCCGTGACTATCTCAAAAAAGGGCAAATGATTTTAGTTGAGGGGCGGATTCAAGTTCGTTCTTTTGAAGATCAGGCTGGACAGCGCCGTTGGGCAACAGAAGTTGTGGCACGCAGCATCCAAATGATGGAAAAATCGCAGTCACAAGCAGAGCATCAGCCAGTACAAGTAGCCACGAATAACGAACCCGAAGACGATTTGGGCCTGGCAGAGGATTTACCTTTTTAAATTATGTATAATAAAGTTTTTTTAATTGGAAATTTGGCTCGTGATCCAGAATTGCGCTACACGGCCTCAGGAATTCCAGTAGCACATTTTGCTCTTGCGGTTAATCGGTTTAAACGCAAAGATTCTGGGGAAACAGGACAAGATGTTGATTTTATTAATATTGTTGCCTGGCGCAGATTGGCCGAAATTTGTGGCGAGTTTTTAAAAAAAGGACGACCTGTTGCGATTGAAGGCCGGCTTCAGGTCAGAACATATGATGCTAAAACCGGCGAAAAACGGACCATGGTTGAAGTTGTGGCCGATAACATGCAAATGTTGGGCAGAAAGACCGATGGAGCCAGTTCTGTGCCCGTTGAGGAAAAAACTGTAGATTCCTTAGCCCAAAGTAGCGAAGAAGAAATTCCATTTTAGGAGGTAATCAATGTCACGGGAAAGAAGAAAACCAAAAGCCAAGCCGGGAGTATTTAGAAAAAGGAAAATAAAGCCGTGTGTTTTTTGCGTAGAAAAACAACCGCTCGACTATAAGAACGTTGGGTTTTTGCGACGCTTTATGACCGATCGGGGCAAGATTGCTCCCCGCAGGATTAGCGGTTGCTGCACTCTGCATCAGCGAATGGTAGCCAAAATAATTAAAAAGGCAAGGCAACTTACTTTAGTGCCTTATTTGGTGGATTAATATGGAAGTTGTTTTAAGAAAAGATCTGGAAAACCTCGGGGAAATTGATGATGTTGTTAGGGTTGCCGGAGGCTATGCCCGCAATTTTCTTTTGCCGCAAAGACTGGCTGTTGTAGCCACCAAGAGCGAATTGGTCGCCGTGGGAAAAAGAGGCGCTGAAAAAACAAAGCGTTTGGCAGCTAAAAAAGCCGAGTTTGAGCAATTAGCACAAAAACTGGCTTCTCTAGAGATTAAAATATCAGCTGGAGCAGGGGAAGAGGGGAAGCTTTTTGGTTCGGTTACTTCTCAAGATATTGCGGATGCAATTAAGGCGATTGCTGATGTAGAGCTAAATAAGAAAAAAATCCATCTTAGTGAGGCTATTAAGGCTTTGGGTGAATACACCGTAACCGTTAGGCTTTATAAGGAAATCTCTGCCGTGATAAAAGTTGTGGTGGAAAAGAAGGCCGAGGATAAGGCGGAGAAGAAAAAAGAAGAGACGGCAGAGAAAAGCGAACAATAGATATCCCTTCGCCTTACACACAGTCATGATTCCTCTGTGCCTGGCAAAGCTCGCGGTTTCTTGCTATAACATAAACGTGGACATTAAAGAGAAGTTGAAATCCCTCCCCGACAAACCAGGCGTTTATCTATTTAAAGACAATAAAGGGCTAATTATTTATGTTGGTAAGGCCAAATCGCTGCGCAAAAGAGTTGCCTCTTATTTTCAGCCTCACGATGACATTAAAACTCAGATATTAGCAGGTCGCCTGCGGGATGTTGAATATATTGCTACCGGCTCAGAATCGGATGCTTTAATTCTTGAAGATCGGCTGATCAAAAAATATCAACCACGCTATAACATTTCGCTAAAAGACGACAAAACATACCCATCTCTAAAACTGACCATCCACGAAGAATGGCCGCGTCTGCTTTTTGTGCGCAAAAAGGAACAGGACGGATCCCTTTATTTTGGCCCTTTCCCTGGGGGAGTAGCCAGAGAAGCCATACTATTGGTAAAAAAAATTTTCCCTATTCGATGGTGCAAAGAATCACCGCTAAAAAAGCGCCAACAGCCCTGTCTTTTTTATCGTATTGGCAATTGTTCCGGTCCCTGCATTGGCAAAATATGTCGTAAAGATTACCTGAACCTTATTCGGGGGATTCTTTTGCTTTTAAAAGGGAAAAGTGACAAAGCCCTTAAAAAGTTGAACCAAGAAATGAAAAAAGCTTCCAGGGTACTTGACTATGAAATGGCGGCCTATCTGAGGGACAAGATAAAAACTTTGCAAAAGTTGTTAGAGGGACAAGGCCTAAGAAAGGCCCCTGTTCCCCTTAACCTAGCGGATCTAACAGAATTAAAAACGGTTCTCAGGCTAAGGAAGTCACCCTTGAGAATTGAGGCTTTTGATGTCTCGAATATTTCTGGATCCAACATGGTGGGAGCAATGGTGGTTTTCTATGGAGGTATTCCTTTAAAAAAGGACTATCGGCGTTTTAAGATCAGAAGCGTTGAAGATAAACCAAACGATGTTGCCGCTATTCTTGAAGTTATAAAAAGACGCTACACGCTTTCTTTAAGCAAAAGGTTGCCTTTGCCCGATTTGATTTTAGTTGATGGTGGCCATGCCCAAGTTAACGCGGCCAAGCAGGCGCTTAAAGAAGCCGGGCTAACTTCTCTCCCCATGATTGGTTTAGCAAAAAGAGAAGAGACAATTTGTTTCGCTAGCGGAGAAGATTTAAAGCTTCCCAAAACTTCAGCGGCATTACGATTATTACAGAGAGTTAGGGATGAGGTTCATCGTTTTGCGATTACTTTTCATCGGGAAAAACGTAAAAAGAGCCTGTTTGCCAACTAGCCACCATTTATGCTATGCTTGTTTTCCAATGAGAAGACTTTTTAGCGTCTTTTTTTTACTTTTTTTTATGCTGACACTTTTGGCCCCTGCTTATGCTGCCAACGAAGAAAAAAAGCTGGAATCTATCCAAAAAGAACTGCAAGAGCGGAAGGAAGCGCTTAAAAAAACCAAACAAGAAGAGCAGGCGGTCTTGGGACGGTTGGCAACCATCAACAAAGAGCTTAAAGAAACAAAAAAAACCCTGCAGTCTGCCCAAAAGCGGATAGAAGGGAACCAAGCGCAAATAGGCAAGCTTACGGTTGAGCTTAGACAAACAGAGGAAGGGTTAAAACAAAAAGAGGCTCGGCTAGTTGCCCGACTCAGGGAAGTTTACAAGAGCAGCAACCTGAACTATCTTGAACTGCTCATTTCTTCAAAATCAATGTCTGATTTCTTTAACAGAATGTATTTTTTTAAGAAGATTGTAGATTATGATGCCGACTTGATTCAGAGTGTTCGCCAAGAAGTGCAAAGCGCAAAAACAAAAAAGGTCACCCTCAAAACAAAAACCGAAGAAATAAAAGATTTGGCTGAAATCATAACTAAGAAAAAAACCGAAATTGAGGTTGTGGCCGAAGAAAAAGAAAAAATCTATAAATCGCTTAAACAAAGAAGCCAGGAATATGAAGATCAGATTGCCGAGCTGGAAAAAAGCTCGCAAGATCTTGAGGTTTTGATTTTGAAAAAGGTTGCTACAGGGAAAGGAACAAAGGTTAGCGGCAGTGGGAGCTTTATTTGGCCGCTTAAAGGGAGAATAACCTCTCGTTTTGGCTATCGACGTCACCCATTTTACCGACGAAGAGCCTTCCATACCGGACTGGACATTGCCGCCAAATATGGTTCCCCCATTAGTGCTGCTGATGCCGGGGAAGTAATCTTCTCCGGTTGGTGGGATGGTTATGGCAAAGCGATTGTTGTTGATCACGGCCGCAAAACGACAACTGTCTATGGTCATCTTTCCAGAATATATAAGGGAGTAGGGGATTCCGTTGCTAAGGGGCAAGTGATCGGCCTTGAAGGCAATACAGGATATTCTACCGGCCCGCACCTGCATTTTGAGGTTAGAATAAACGGCAAACCAACCGACCCAATAAAATATTTAAATTAACGATTTAATTCTGTTAGAATAGGACAAGAGAAAGAGAAGGAGAATATAAGCAAATGAAAAGAACTTTCAAGGAAGCAAAAGGAAGAAATAAAATATTTAGGATAGCCCTGGTTGGCTTGATGGCCCTAACAATCTTGGTCTCGATTGTGGGCAGAGGAATTGCTCAAGAGGGACTAGAGAGAAAATTAGAGACCTACCTTGAGGTTTTAAACATTGTTAAGCATGATTTTGTGGAGAAAGATATTGATAATGAAAAACTGGTTTATGGATCAATCAGGGGGATGTTGTCATCTTTGGATGATCCCTATACCCGTTTTGTGGAACCAAAAGCGTACCAAGAAATGGTGATTAGAATGGGGGGGAGTTATTCTGGTATCGGGATTTACATTGGCATGAAAGAGCACCAAATCAGCGTTATTGCTCCGATAGAAGGGACCCCCGCCTTTAAGGTAAAATTGATAGCTGGCGACAAAATTATGACAATTGATGGGAAAATAACTAAGGATATGGCCCTGGAACAGGCCGTTAGCTTAATCCGTGGTCCCCGAGGAACAAGTGTTAAATTAGGGATTCTTCGAGATGGCTGGGAAAAAACCAAGGATTTTGCGATTGTCAGGGAAAGCATAAAGATTAAAAGCATCAAGACAAAAAGACTTGACGACAACATTGCTTACATAAAACTGATTACCTTTGAAAACCTGAAAGGATCCAGCGAATTTGAAAAAGCTTTGCGCAGCGTCCAGGATTCTGACGGACTAATTATTGATTTAAGAAATAATGGTGGGGGATTGCTACAGAATGCTATTGATATAGGCAGTATGTTTATTGATAATGGGGTAATTGTCCAAACCGTAGACAGAGATGGGAGAAAGGAAAAAATTGATTCTCGTGGACGGGTGTTGTGGCAAAAGCCAACGGTTGTCTTGGTAAACGGAGCCTCTGCTTCTGCCTCTGAAATTCTGGCTGGGGCTTTGAGAGACAATCATATTGCTACCTTGGTAGGGGAAAAAACTTTTGGCAAAGCTTCTGTCCAAAATGTCAGACGACTAAGCGATGGATCGGCCTTGCTGGTTACAATTGCCAAGTACCTGACTCCTAATGGCCATTATATTAATAAGATTGGGATAACCCCAGAGGTTGAGGTGGCGCTTCCTAGCGAAGAAGCAAAAGCTCAGCTGCTACCGGAAATCGAGCAAGGAAACGATGCCCAATTAAGCAAAGCAATAGACATCCTTAAGGCTAAAATACTAAAAACCAATGGATAAAGTTGAGCTTTTAGACGATAAAAAAAGAGTTGGCGACATTGATAAAGGCGGCATGCTTTTGGCGGTGACTAATTTTCCCGACATGCTTGCCAATGCCATTGGGCTCTTGCCTCAGGGATCATTGCGCCAGCAAAAGAAAATTAAGCAGCTTGTTGTTGCTGGTATGGGGGGATCTGCCATTGCTGGCGATATTCTTGGTAGTTTGCTTCGTGAGAAAGCCCCGTTCCCAGTCTTCGTCAATCGTAGTTATTATTCTCCAGCTTTTGTCGATAAGGAGACGGTCTTTTTTGCGATTTCCTATTCCGGCAACACAGAAGAAACCTTGGGGGCAACCAAGGAAGCTGCTAAGCGAGGGGCAAAAATCATTTGTATTACTTCAGGGGGAGCACTTAAAAAACTGGCTGAGCAACATGGCTTTCCCTTTTATCTTATTCCTGCTGGTTTTCAGCCTCGAGCTGCCCTGCCTTATCTCCTGGCTCCAATCTTAAATGCTGTTAAGGCTTTGGGTCTGGCAGAGTTAAAAGAAAAAGAGCTTCAAGAAACTTTGGCCCTGCTAAATGAGCTCAAAGACGAGTATGGTTTAGAAAAACCTGTGCGGGCTAACTTGGCCAAGCAAACTGCCCAGAAATTATTAGGCAAGACCCCATTGGTTTTTGCCTCAGTGGGAATAACCGATTCCGTCGGGTTAAGATTTAAGACGCAGCTTAATGAGAACAGCAAAATCATGGCCGCAATTAATCTTTTTCCAGAGTTAAATCATAATGAAATAGTCGCCTTGGCTGCCCTGAAGCGCAACCAGCACAACTATAGCCTTTTGTTCTTGCGTGATGAAAAAGATAGTGAGCGCATCAAAAAACGGATGGAGATCACTAAGTCGTTGATTGGCAATCAACTAGGAGGAGTTAACCAGATTTGGTCCAAAGGAAAAAGCCGCTTAGCTAGGATTTTATCACTAATTTATTTGGGTGATTTTGTTTCTGTTTACCTAGCAATTTTGCAAGGAATTGACCCCACACCGGTAGAAGCAATCACCCGCTTAAAAAAGGAACTAAAGCGGTGAAGGCGGTCATAATTGCCGGCGGCTTGGGCACGAGACTTAGACCGTTAACCAATAATACCCCAAAACCAATTGTTCCCTTAGCCAATTTACCGATGATTGTTAGACAGCTTGATCTTTTAGTTTGTCATGGCATTAACGAAGTTATCATTAACCTCCATTACCTCTCTCATGAAATAAAGAAGATTTTAGGTGACGGCAGAAAATGGGGTATTAAAATTTATTATTCCATCGAAAACGAACCTTTGGGGACTGCCGGGGCAGTAAAAAATGCCGAACAGTTTTTTGATGAAGATCCCTTGATTGTTTTTAATGGTGACGTTATTACCGACCTCAACCTGACCAAGCTTATTGGCTTCCACCATCAGAAGCAAGCTGTGGTAACCCTGGCCTTAACCGAAGTAGAGGATCCGACAGCCTTTGGTTTGATTTTAAGAGACAAAGACGGGCGCGTAACTAAATTTTTGGAAAAACCAAATTGGGAACAAGTCATCCAGGCGAAGACAAAGGCAATTAATGCCGGGACCTATATTATTGATCCCAAAATATTTAGGGATGTTCCTGTCGGAGAACCGTATTCTTTTGAGCGGCAACTTTATCCTTCTTTGCTGGAAAAAGGGGTCCGCATGTTTGGATACCTATCAACAGCTTACTGGATTGATATTGGTAATCCGGAAAAATATAAAGAGGTCCATCAGGCGATTTTGCGTGGAGAGGTTGCCGTTAAAATTATGGGGACGAGGATTAACAATAAGGTTTGGCTTGGCGAGGGAACTCATCCAGATGCAACCGTTAAAATCTTGGGACCTTGTTTGTTGGGAAACAATGTTCGTTTGGGAAGAAATACAGAAATTAGAGACTATGTTGTGCTTGGTGACAATGTTATAGTTGATGAAGGGAGCACGTTAGATCGTTGTGTGGTTTGGGAGGGTTGCAAAATTGGCAAGGGGGTTCACTTCGTCGACTGTGTTTTAGGTAGAAATTGTGTTATTGAAGACCAGTCGATTATTGAACACGGGGTTGTTTTGGCTGATAATTCGGTAATAAAAAAAGGGAGTCGAATTTCGTTATGATGAAAACATTTGTCAAAGAAGAAATCGCTAAAGAAGTGAAGGCGATCATGGTCAGTCAGCGTTTCCAGATCGGATCTGCAAAGGAAGAAGTTGTTAAGGGAATTGTTACAGATGTTGCTAAGCGTGGAGATAAGGCTCTGCTGGAATATACGAAGAAGTTTGACGATAAGGATTTTTCTTTAGAAAATCTTGAGGTGCCGAAAGCTGAAATTGATGCGGCTTACTCAATGATTGGCAAAGGTTTTCGGGAGGCTTTGGTAAAGGCAATTCAAAACATTACCGCCTACCACCAAAAACAGCAGCCTGACGAATGGTTTGAAACTTTACCTTTAGATGTTGTCTTGGGACAACGCGTTATCCCTCTTTCGCGGGTAGGGATTTATGTGCCTGGAGGCAAGGCGGTCTATCCCTCTTCGGTTCTAATGAATACGATTCCAGCTAAGGTTGCCGGGGTTGCCGAAATTATTATGGTTTCTCCCCCGCCAATTAGCCCTTATGTCTTGGTGGCTGCTGCAGAAGCTGGGGTGTCAAGAGTTTTTCGAGTAGGTGGGGCGCAGGCAATTGCCGCGCTAGCTTTTGGCACCAAAACAATTCCCCAAGTAGACAAAATTGTTGGCCCAGGTAATATCTACGTTACCCTGGCAAAAAAATTAGTTTTTGGGGTAGTTGGGATCGACAGCTTGGCTGGTCCTTCTAATGTGGTGATTATTGCTGATGATGACGCTGAACCGGAATTCTTGGCTGCTGATCTTCTTTCTCAGGCTGAGCATGACCAAGACTCTTTTGCGGTTTTAATTACCGACTCTTCTAGAGTTGCCGAAAAAACCAGGCAACAGCTTGAGAAACAGGTCAAGAAATTAAAACGCCAAGAAATTATTGAAAAGGCAGAAATAAAAATATTCTTAGTTGATAACATGAAAGAGGCCATTGATATTTGTAATCAGATTGCTCCCGAGCATTTAGAATTACAGGTTAGCTCGCCTCAGCGTAAACTGGAAAAAATTAAAAATGCCGGGGCTGTTTTTCTTGGGCCGCATTCACCGGTGCCGGTTGGCGACTATTTCGCTGGACCGAACCATGTTCTGCCGACTGGTGGAACTGCCAGGTTTGCCTCTCCATTGGGGGTTTATGACTTTGTTAAAACCCAAAGCATTGTTGGGTATACTAAACCAGCTTTAAAAGATGTTTGGAAAGACATTAAAGCTTTAGCGGAGGTAGAAGGCCTGGATGCGCATGCTCGGGCGATTGATGTTAGATTTTCTTAAGCGGCGGCGCTGGTTGACTGCTTAACGGTCTTTTTAAGGGAGCCTCTTTTGCGGAGCTTCTCTTTTCTTCTTTTCCTGCGGCGTTTAATTTCTTGTTTTCTTAAGCGGATCATATGTTCTTAATATACGATAAAACCGTATTAGTGTCAACCGGCTGATTGAACCATTGCACGTTTTTGAACCTCTTAAACCAGGTCATTTGCCGGCGAGCGAAATTACGAGTCCTTTTTTTTAATTCCTCAATCATCTTTTCTTTATTCCAACTATTTTCTAAGTGTTCGATAGCCTCTTTGTAGCCTAAGGCTTGGAACGCTAGTAGATTTTTAGAGTAACCATTCACCAATAAACCCTTAACTTCATAAATTAAGCCTTTTTGGATCATTTGGTCGACTCGTTGGTTGATGCGTTGGTAAAGTTGGTCGCGGGGGAGAGTGAGACCGATTAGGGTCGTGGCTCTTGGTTCGTGGCTCTTGGTTCGTGTTTTTTGTGTTTGAGAAATTGGTTTTCCGGTCAACTCGTAGACCTCCAATGCTCGAACGATTCTTTTTTTGTCGTTAGCGTGAATTTTTTTGCAAGCCTCAGGGTCGATAGTAGAAAGTTGAGCGTAGAGCGTAGGGGTAGGAAGCTGCTCTAAGCGTTCTCGGATTTCTTTATCCGCTGGAGCAACGGGAAAAGAGTAGCCCTCTAACAAAGTCCACAAGTATAATCCTGTTCCCCCGACAATAATTGGAGTTTTTCCGGCTTTTGTTATTTGATCTGTTAGTTTCCTTGTTCCTGCCACAAAATCAGAGACAGTCCATTCTTCATCAGGGTTTCTAATATCAATTAAGTGATGAGGAATTCCTAGGCGTTCTTCAATGGTTGGTTTGGCCGTACCAATATCCAGGCCACGATAGACTTGCATCGAGTCGGCGGAGATGATTTCAGCGTTTATTTCTTTGGCCAACGTAATTGCCAATTTAGATTTGCCAACGGCGGTCTGCCCGAGGATGATTAATGTTTTAGTCACGACTGCCACGCAGGATTAAAAGCCTAACCAAGTTAAGGATTGCCATGGTTGTAGCTGCGACATAAGTCAAAGCAGCGGCTGAGAGGACCTGTTTAGCCAAAGGAAGTTCTTTGGCGGTTAAATATCTGCCATCAGCTAAAATCTTGATGGCCAGCTTGCTGGCGTTAAACTCTACCGGTAAAGTAACTATGGAAAAAACAGCAGCTAGGGCAAACAAGAGAATGCCAATGTCCATAAAGATTGGCATACCTGCGAAAAGACCAACGAAGAAAAGCGGGAAAGCCAGGCCTGAACCAAGGTTTGCGACCGGAACAATGCTGTTACGTATTTTTAGCGGGGCGTATGATTTTTCGTCTTGAATAGCATGGCCAATCTCGTGAGCCACAATGCCTAGCGCGGCAATAGAATTACTATTAATAACACCTTGTGAGAGTCGAAGGGTCTTACTCCTGGGATCATAGTGGTCAGAAAGTTCTCCGGGGATAGATTCTATTGTGACCTCTCTCATGCGGCGGTCGTCGAGAATGTAACGGGCTAATTGTCCCCCAGAATACCCGCGCTGGCTAACGACCTTGGAAAACTTATTATAGGTGCTTTTGATTTGAACTTGGGCGTAAGTGGCCAAAATTATGGCTGGTATTATTAATAATAATGTTGGGTCGTAGAAGAACATACATAAATTATAACATAATTTAGGTGAAGGCTAAGGCAGAGGCGAAGAGTAAGGGAAGAACAAGGAAAAGGCCTTTAGTCGAGAGCTTTAGCTTCTTTTTGTGTTTGTCTGGCTTTTATAGCAGTAATTATATTTGAAATAATCATTGCAGGGTAGGCGACAAGGCTTAAGGCTTCAAAAGATAAAAATTCTTTAGCCAGGCGTAGCTCCTCATCTTTTAAAAATTTTCCATTTTCAAGGAGTTGTAAGGCTTTTTGACTAGCGTCTATCTCTATTGGCAGTGTCAGGAGAGGAAAGGCGGAGACAAACAGACCTATTCTAAGCCCCCACTTTGTTAATTGATACATTCCAGCAAACAAGCCGACGGCATAAAGTGGGATAGCCAAGGTGGCTAGAAAACTTACCAGCGGAGTTAATCTAAAACGAATCCTAAAGGGTCGATATTTCTTATGATCTTGCAAGGCCAAGCTGACTTTTTGGGCTGCAGTGGCTAAGGCCGCAATAGAATTGCCGCTATAAACTTCTTCAGAGAGTCCCACGATCTTGGTTGTAGGATCATAATAGTCTGAAAATGGTTGGGCAGATTGCTCAACTTTAACATCCTCGACCCCTTGTTCCTTAAAGATTTGCTGAACTAACTGGTGGCCGGTTGTATTAGCAGCGGGCTTTGTCTCTCCAAATCTTTTGGCTGTTTTTTTTCTTTGCGACCAAGCATAGAAAGAAAAGGCTAAAGCAGCAAGAATTAGCAAAAAGATTGGATCACGTAAAAGCCTGCGAGGGAGATGAATGATTTGGTAATAATAACGTCGGAGGAAACCCAAGCCCATGGCTAGTCACTGTCCTTGGTCTTAATGATTCTTTTTTCTACGTGACGTAAAGCCTCCAGGGTGATAAGGGTAATTATTGTTGCGACTACGGCTGACAAGTAAAGGCTTAAGCCGGAAGCCATGCCAATGGCTGTGGTGATCCAAATTGAAGCGGCGGTAGTAATTCCTTTAACAGAGCCGCGGGCCTGAACAATGCAACCTGCGCCAATAAAGCCAATGCCAGTGATAACCCCGGCGGCAATACGGCCCGGATCAGCAATTTTAGAGAAAGCCATCATTTCTCCAGATAACATCATCAGTAAAGCACCGCTCACACAAACCAAAATATGGGTGCGCAACCCGGCAGTTTTGCCCTCTTTTTCCCTAAGCCAGCCGATTAGTCCACCAAGAATAAAAGCCACTGATAAATTAATAACAACTGTTAGGTCAGACATCAAATTTTAAATCCCTCGTGTTTTTTGAAGTGTTCCACCAGTCCGCCATCAGATAATAGTGTTTGCATGGTTGGCGGCAAAGCAGGGATTTTGTGTTCTTGACCATTGATCCTGACAAAACCTTTGTCCAGATCCACTTCAATTTCATCGCCTTCTTTAATTTTATCAGTATCAAATTCTATGGCTGGCAAACCTAAATTAAAACAATTGCGATAAAAAATCCTGGCAAAAGATTTGGCCAGTACCGCAGAGATCCCCGCATGTTTAATGGCCATAGGGGCTTGTTCACGGCTGGACCCGCAGCCAAAGTTGCGCCCGGCTACAATAAAGTCACCCTTTTCAATGCGATTATAAAATTCAGGATCCAAATCCTCCATCACATGTTTAGCCAGTTCAACAGGATCTTGGATTTTAAATTTATAGCGTCCAGAAATTATATAGTCGGTATTAATATCGTTGTCTTGTTTAAAGCGACGGGCTTTGCCTTTGAGTTTCATGGTAAAAAGTATAACACAAGCTATAACATACGGGCAATTGAGTCGCGCACTTCTCCAACTTTGTTGTCATAATCCTCTTCAGAAGCAATATAAATCGGCTTGCCAACAGTTAGTTTGACTGGATGCGGATGAATAAGAAAGGTTCCCCTTGGCATGATGTTGAAACTCCCGGAAATGGCAATTGGCACAATGGGAGCGCCAGACTTTAAGGCAGCAAGTAGGCTGCCACGCTTAAATCGTCCTAGTTCACCGGTTTTACTTCTGGTTCCTTCCGGAAAGATTAAGACATTGCCCCCTTCTTTTAGAATCTCGGTGATTTGTTCTACGGTTCTGTAGGCACTTAAAACAACTTTGCGGTCAACAGAAAAATAGCCGGCTCGTTTTAAATACCAACCAAAGGCAGGAAGTCCAAAGAGTTCTTTTTTAATGGCAAATTTGAAAAGAACTGGCAAGCAAGCTAAAAGTAGCAAAATGTCTGCTGCCCCTTGATGGTTAGAAACAATAATCAGGGCTTTATCCTTGGGGATGTTTTCCAAACCAGAAACAGTTACCTTTATCCCGGAAAAGAAGGCCAAAAACCGAGCCCAATGATGGGCCGCAATTTGAAAAGGTTTAGTTTTTGTTTTGGAAAGGGGGAGGTAGAGCAAAGCAAGGGAAGACCCGATAAGAAAGCTTAGTATTGTTACTACATAGAAAAAAACAGTGTGAAATATCCTGACAATCATTGAACATAGTATAGCATATGGGAAGAGGGGAAAGAGGGCGGAAGAAGGCCCAACTCTTCTTTTTTGAAAACAAACTGAAATAGTTGCATAATATTAGCGAGTAGATTATATGGAAATAAGTAAAATTGAAGAAGCTAGTCAGATGACTAACACAAACAATGTTGATCTTGGTAAGGTGAGAGGCAAGGCTTGTATCTATGATACTCAAAAAATTTGCTGCGCGCCTAGATTAGCCTTTAAAATCTGCCGCGGTTGTCCACGTGCGACCCAGTTTATCCGTCAAAATGTGGTGCAGAACATTTTTGGGAAAATAAAAGGATTGGCCATAACTATGATGAATATGATGAGTGGAGGAGACATCGGAGGAGGTTTTTCCGGAGGAGCAGCTGGGGGCGGTGGGGCAGGAGGAGGAGGTGGCGGCGGCGGATAAGTTAATCGTCTAAGAAAACAACACGAGCCACTTCTTCTTGAGTAGTTACCCCCTGACCGATTTTTCGCCACCCATTACTTTTTAATGATCTCATTTCCCGATGTGGTTTGGTCCCAAGCATTACTTCGTAAATCCCAATTCTGCCCTTGAATCCGTTAGGGGTAATTTTTCTTGCCAGCCTTTGAGCAATAACCCCAATTACCGAGGCCTCGACCAGGTATTTATCGATGCCCATCTCAACTAATCGTGTGACAGCGGAAGGGGCATCGTTGGTGTGAAGTGTGGCCAAAACTAAATGGCCGGTCAAGGCGGCTTGAACGGCGATTTTAGCAGTTTCTAAATCCCTGATTTCTCCTATCATAATAATATCCGGATCCTGACGGAGAATTGAGCGTAAGCCGCGAGCAAAAGTCAGGCCACTTTTAGAATTAACCTGGATCTGATTAATGCCTGGCAACTGATACTCAACAGGATCTTCAATAGTAATGATATTAACTTCTTTGTCATTAAGGGTTGTCAGGGTTGCATAAAGAGTTGTAGTTTTTCCTGATCCGGTTGGTCCGGTGACCAGAACAATGCCGTTTTTTTTAGCCAACATTTTTTTATACAAATCCAATTCTTCTGCCTCCATGCCAAGGGCTGCCAATTTTAAATGAGCGTGTTCCCGCCTTAAAACTCTGATGACCGATTTTTCGCCATGTAGTGTCGGAATTGTCGACACCCTGAGATCAACGGATTGATAGTTGGTGCGGCCATCTTGAGGCAGTCGACTTTCGGCAATGTCTAAGTTGACCATGACTTTGACTCGGGAAATCAAAGCAGCCTGTTTGCTCTTTTGAATAATATTACCGTCCTGAAGCAGGCCGTCTACTCGATAGCGAACCTTTAAAAACTTCTCCCTTGGTTCAAGGTGAATATCTGAAGCATTGAGTTCAATGGCTTTATTAATTATTTCATCTAACAAAGTTGGCGCGGAGTTCATGAAGGACTAGTAGCAAGATTGTTGGCAGAGAGAAAGGTTAAAGTGCCTGTTCAGCCGCTTTGCTCATAATATCAACAGGGGCTTCTTCTCCCGTCCAGATAGTAAAAGCCAGAGCGCCTTGGCGCACCAGCATGCCTAATCCGGAACAGGTTTTGCAACCAGCAGCTTCAGCCTCTTTAAGCAGTTTTGTTTCTTGAGGATTATAAACTAAATCATAAACCAATAACTTGGCTGACAGTTTAGTATTCTTTGGCAAAGGAGATTGATCCATCTTTGGCCGCATGCCAATAGGGGTGCAATTAATAAGAACATCAGCCTTCTTAATGGCTTTTTGCAAGTCTGGACTTGTTACCGAGACAGCGCTGCATTTGGTTCCAAAGTATGAATTAACATAAGCTGCTAAATCGGCAGATTTTTCTTCTTCAAGATCAACGATAGTTAGTGATTTAACTTTATTCTCAGCCAACAAGACACAAATTGCCCGGCTGGCGCCGCCGGCCCCAAGCACAACTACATTTTTATCTTTGGGGTCAGTCTTGGCATCTTCTTTTAATGATTCAATAAAGCCGGCTCCATCGGTATTATAGCCAATTAACTTGCCATCTTGGTTCAAAACAGTGTTCACCGCCCCAATAATACGAGCAAGTTCCGTGACTTCATCAAGTAAGGGGATAACTTTTTCTTTGTAAGGAACAGTTACATTAAATCCAGCCACGTGAAGTGCCCGTAAACCATTAACCCCGTCTGATAGATCACGAGATTCTATTTCAAAAGGGACATATTCGTAGTCAATCCCCAAGTGAGTAAAGGCGGTGTTGTGCATGGCAGGAGAAACCGTATGTCCTAAGGGATAACCGATTAAGCCAACAAGTTTGTGCATAACAATATCAGTATAACATAAATCTTAGCGAGGCCGAAAGGTTGTTCTCTCGGCGTAGCTCCGCCTAAGAGGCGGTGCCTTTTAACAAATCTAGCAGAGCCTGAGAGTCTCCGCTACACGTTTTAGATGAAGTTGTAAAAGCCGAAAAAGTGAGATATAATTGAATTGTTGAGGAAATAAAGTACGTTTTAAGGAGACAAATATGGTAAAAAAGAAGAAGCCACAAATCTATATTATTGACGTAACTAACCGGGATGGAGTACAAACTTCACGTATTGGTTTAGCTAAGCTGGAAAAGACAATTATCAACCTATACCTCAACGATATGGGCATTTTTCAGTCCGAATTTGGCTTTCCTTTTACTAAACACGAAACAAACTATTTAAATGCCAATCTTAAACTTCAGGCCACAGGCAAGGAATTAGGTTCAATCCGCCTTGAGGGCTGGTGCCGAGCGATGACGAAAGATATTGACTTAGCCTTTAAAATGGTGCCAAAGATCAAACATCTAAATTTATCAGTTTCTACTTCAGATATTATGCTAAAGGGCAAGTTTGGCGACAAGAAGAGCAAAGACGATATCATTAATATGATGACAGAAGCTGTTGACGCCGCTTATAAAAAAGGGGCCAAATCTATTGGGGTTAATGCTGAAGATGCTTCCCGCTCAGACATGGATTATTTAATTAAATTTGCCAAAGCTGCTAAAGAACATGGGGCAACCAGAATAAGATATTGCGACACCTTGGGAGCGGAAGACCCAATGAATATTTATAAGCGCTTAAATCAATTGGCCCAGGAAACAGAGATTGCCTGGGAGTTGCACTGCCATAATGATTTAGGAATGGGGGTGGCTTGTTCTGTGGCTGGAGCGAAGGGCGTTATTGACGCTGGTCAGGACGCTTATATTAATACGACTATTAATGGAGTAGGGGAACGGGCTGGTAACGCTGACTTGTTGTCTGTTCTGCTGGCTTTGAAATACTCTAGTGGTTTCAAAAATGAAAACCTCTTTCCTAAAGGGATCAATCTTAAAAAGGCTTGGACTTTTGCCCAATATGCTTCTTATGCCTTTGATATTCCCATTCCCCTTAACCAAGTTGGGATTGGCAGTAATGCTTTTGCTCATGAATCAGGGATCCATGCTGATGGCGCATTGAAAAATCGTCGCAACTATGAATTATATGACTACGAAGAACTTGGTTTGGGCGAAACTAAAGTGGTTGAAACCGGTCGCATGATCACAGTCGGAGAATATAGCGGGATTAAAGGCTTTAGAAATGTTTATGGTAAATTAGCCATTGAGTTTAAGGACGATAATGAAGCTGCAAAAATTTTAGAACTAGCTCGCTATGCCAATGTGCACACTCAGAAGTCTTTAACAGAAAATGAGTTGTATTTTGTGGCTAGGTATCCAGAAATTGCTAGATTAATCATGACTGTTACCCCTTAATTTAAGGAGGAAGTTGTGCCCAAAGTTGGAATTATTACTGGCAGCAAATCTGATCTTCCTGTGGTTGAAAGGGCCCAAGCCACTTTAAAAGATTTTGGAATTGAAAGTGATATTACTGTTGCCTCAGCTCACCGCACTCCCAAAAAAGTTGAAGAGTATGCCTCTTCTGCTGAAGGAAAGTATGACGTAATTATTGCTGCAGCTGGAATGGCAGCTGCGTTACCAGGTTGTGTTGCTGCCCAAACTATTCTGCCTGTGATTGGTATCCCTGTTCATTCAAAAGCCCTTTCCGGCCATGATGCACTTTTTGCTATTGTCCAGATGCCCTCTGGTGTTCCGGTTGCGACAGTGGCAATTGATGGCGCCAAAAATGCAGCCATCTTAGCCGTTCAGATCATGGCTTTAAAATATCCAGAGTTAAAAGAAAAGCTTAAGGCGTACAAAAAGAAGCTTCAGGAAGGGTAAGGATGATAAACGCAGTTGATTTAACCCTTGGCGTCCTGATGGTTTTATATCTGATCAAAAATATTGGTGGACCAATCAGGACAATTATAAACATAGTTGTTATTTTTCTCTTTTTATTTTTCTTTGGCATCATGACTGAGGTTATTCTACTCTTTCCAGTTTCCCAATCTGTGCGGGACGGCTACCGTGATTCTTATATTGCCAAGGTTTCGGTGGTCTTAATTAAATGGATTTATCCTTTAGTTGAAAACAATGCCCCGAATATTGATAAGTTTATGAAAGAAAGAGTTATATCTAAGCCCCCCTCACAGACAGAAGAAGAAATAATGAAACAATTGCCTGACAAAAACTTGCCTGAGGTTAAGCTTCACGATCTGATGATAAAACTAAAAAGTACTGAGCTCCCCAAGTTAGGCGAAAAATGAAGTATCTGGTTCTAATCGGCGATGGCATGAGCGATGAGCCCGTTAGGTCTCTAGGCGGCAAAACCCCCCTTCAAGTTGCCAAAACCCCCAACATGGATTTCTTAGTTCAAAACGGAACCTGTGGTTGGGTCAACAATGTTCCCAAGGGCTTAGAGCCTGGGTCCGACGTAGCAGCAATGTCTATTCTTGGTTACGATCCTAAAAAATACTATTCTGGTCGCGGGCCTTTGGAGGCCGCAAGCTTAGGAGTCAAATTAAAAAAAGACGAAATTGCTTTTCGCTGTAATCTTGTGACAGTCAAAGATGGCAGGATGAAAGATTTTACTGCTGGGCATATTTCCACGAAAGAAGCCAGTAAGATTATGCGAGAGTTGGATAAGAAGCTGGGATCAAAGCAGATTAAGTTCTATCCGGGTTTGAGTTACCGTCACCTCCTGGTAGTCAGTAGCGCAATAGCCAGTAGCACGATGAAAACAACGCCGCCGCATGATATTACGGGAAAAAAGATTCATGATTATTTACCGAAAGGCAAAGGTTCTGAGCTTTTACTTCAACTAATGAATGAGAGCGAAGTCCTGCTTCATGAAATAAAGACTAAAGCGACCATAATTTGGCCCTGGAGTCCAGGCGGATCCCCGGATATGCCGGCTTTTAAAAAGAAGTTTGGTAAAACCGGCGCAATTATTACAGCAGTTCACCTTTTGAAGGGAATTGGTAAAATTCTCGGACTTGAGGTCATTAATGTTCCCGGCGCTACGGGCTATTTGGATACTAATTACAAGGGAAAAGCAGAATATGCTTTACGTGCCTTAAAGAAACACGATATTGTTTTTGTTCACGTTGAAGCGCCAGATGAGGCGGGACATGAGGGAGATGTAAAAAATAAAATAAAAGCGATTGAGGATTTTGATAAGTTAGTTGTGGGAACGATTCTTGAGGGAATTAGAAAATTGAAAACGGAAACTAGGATTCTTGTTCTGCCCGACCACCCCACACCCATCAAACACATGACGCATACGATGGAGGCTGTCCCTTTTGTGGTTTACGAGTCACGAACAACGAACAATGAGTCACGAGTCAAGGGATACAACGAGAAAGAGATAAGGAAGTCAAAGCTTCAAATTGCTTCTGGCTATTCTTTGTTGGATCGTTTGTTATTTGCACGCTAATCCTTTAGCCTCTTCTATGCCGCCAGGAAATAATTTCAAACGATAAAGAATCCTCCAAATACGCCCTGGCAAGTCTTTTTTTTGTGCTCTCGGGTTGTCAATAAAATATTGAATTGCTTCCTGGCGTAAACGAGCTGTTTTTTCTTCTGTTGACTCTTTCGATCTTTCTCTTTTTGGTGCCAGTTCTAATTTTATAACCGAATCAAATTCCGCGGTAATTTCATCTTTAAGGCTGGCTGTTAACCCGGCATCAGCGACCAGGCCAGCGGCCGCCCAGGCGCGCTCTAGTTGGCCACTAAAAAGCCTGCCCGAAGATTTGTTATATATAAGATTAAAGACGCGGAGGGCCTGACCGCGACGGCTTTTTAAGCTGCAACGACCATGGGTCTGAAAATATCTGATTACCTCAAGCCGTTTAGTTAGCCTTCTGTATACATGTATTATACGGCACTTTTCTCCAGATCCGAGGGCTGTTGGTCCAAGGCTTGTCAGGAAAGGGAACCTAGCCCGCAATTGACCAATGAATAAGAGGCATAAGTTTTCAATATTATCATGAGCAGCCAAGGGAGCAAGGCTAATGTCTGGTGGTGGATTAATTGCTGTGCTTGCCGATGATCTTCTGGGCAAGCTGGTTTGTAAACGGTTTCCAACCGGCTTTAATTGCCGGTGTGGTCCAAGACTACCAAAACCCTGTTTGGGAAATTTAATGTCCATCATAATCTTTCTTCGGTTCTTAATTTGCTAAATTTCAGTTGAAGTAAAGATTTTTTTAACTTAATATATTGGTTATGAGGATTGCAATCATTGGCCTGGGGCTAATTGGCGGCTCAATAGGGTTGGGGCTGAAGAGGTGTAATGTTGAAGGTTTAACGTGTCAGGTCATTGGTATTTCCCGCAGAGAAGAAACTATTCAGGCCGCAATAGATCGTGGGGCAATTGACGAGGGGACAACAGACCTTAAGTTGGGAGTTAAAGATGCTGATCTTGTTTTTATTTGTACGCCAATTTCGTTAATTATTCCGACCCTAAAAACTATTGTGCCTGCCTTAAAACAAGGCGCGATTGTTACTGATGTGGCTAGCACTAAAGGATTGATTGTTGCCCAAGCAGAAAAATTAACACCTAAAGGTTGTTTTTTTGTTGGAGGTCATCCGATGGCCGGCAAAGAAAAGGTTAAACTGGAAGCTGCGGAGGCTGATTTATTCAAAGGGGCGACTTGGGTTTTAACCCCAACAGACAATACTGACAAAAATGCCTTAGAAACAGTTGCGGAATATGTGGCCCTATTAGGAGGAAAAGTTATGAAGATGGAACCCAAATTACACGATTTAGTTGTAGCAGGGATCAGTCATATGCCTTTAGCCGTTGCTGCTGCGTTAGTCAACACTATTGCTGAAGCAAAAGAGGGACAGGCAGAAATGAAAAAGACCGCTGCTTCAGGCTTTCGTGATACTACTCGCGTTGCTTCAGGCGATCCAATCTTGGGAGTGGATATGTTTACGACCAACAAGGCTGCAGTGCTTAAAATGATTGTTGCGTTTAAAGCGTCACTTTCAAACCTAGAAAAAGTTATTAAAGATGGTAACGCGGAGAGGATTAAAGCAGAATTAGAAAAGGCTAAAAGCTTAAGAGATTCGATATATGGTTAATTTAATTGTCAACCCAACTTCTGGAGTTAAAACAGAAATCTCTGTTCCCGGCGATAAATCTATTTCTCACCGTGCTGTGATGATTGGAGCGCTAGCTAACGGAGATACGGTTATTAACGGTTTTCTTACCGGTGCTGATTGTCAGGCGACAATCAAGTGTTTCCGAAAAATGGGGATCGAAGTACAAATTGGCAACGACCAAATTATTGTTAAGGGAAAAGGGTTGAAAGGGTTGAAAGAAGCCAAAGAGGCTCTTGATGTTGGCAACTCTGGAACGACAATGAGGTTGATGCTGGGGATTTTGGCCGGGCAAAATTTTACTTCTCAGATAAATGGTGATTCCTCAATTCAAAAAAGACCGATGATGCGAGTTGTTGGGCCCTTAAGGGAGATGGGAGCAAGCATTTCTGGACAAGTAAGGGGAGAAAATGTTTATGCCCCACTTAAAATTATTGGGGGAAAACTTTCACCAATAAAATATGGACTGCCAATTGCTTCTGCTCAAGTTAAATCAGCTATCCTCTTGGCCGGTCTTTTTGCTGAGGGCAAAACCACTGTTATTGAGAAAAACCAAGCTCGTGACCATACAGAACGAATGCTGTCGTATTTCGGGGCAAACATACAAGTCGTAGGTCTTGAGTCCTGGGTCCTGGGGCAAAAAGAGTTTTCTGGAGCCGAGATCCATGTTCCCGGGGATATTTCCTCAGCAGCCTATTTCATCGTTCAGGGCTTGATAGTACCCAATTCTGAAATTTTAATTCGCAATGTTGGGGTTAACCCCACTCGAACTGGAATTCTTGATGTCCTACATAGAATGGGGGCGGATATTCAAGTTTTAGACGAGACAATTTTGTCTGAGGAGCCCAGGGCCAACATTTTAATTAAGACCTCTAAGCTAAAGGGCGTTAAAATTGAAGGGGCAATTATTCCGCGGATCATTGATGAGATTCCGATTATTGCAGTGGCAGCTACTCAGGCAGAGGGAGTTACCGAAATTCGTGGAGCGAAAGAACTTCGAGTTAAAGAATCAGATCGAATTGCGACAGTTTCTTCCGAGTTAAGAAAGTTGGGAGCCAACATAAAAGAGTTGGATGATGGGATGATTATCGAGGGGCCAACCAAGTTAAAGGGGACTACTGTTAAAAGTTATGGCGACCATCGTATTGCCATGGCCATGGCAATTGCAGGGCTTGTGGCTGAAGGACAAACTGTTGTTGAAGATACGGATTGTATTGAGACATCGTTTCCGGGATTTGGGGAGAGGTTGGGGAATTGTTGCATTGTTGACCCACAATATCAATTTAACAATGAAAAAGATTTCAATGAAACATAGCTTTACCCAACGCATAATCTACCAAGACACGGACGCAGAAGGGGTAGTCTACTATGCCAACTACCTGGGTTTTTTTGAGCGGGGCAGGATGGAACTGCTGCGCCAAAGGGGAATTGCTCTTACGGAGATGAAAGAGAAAAACGACATCCTTTTTGCGATCAATAAAGTTGAATGTGATTACTTAGCCCCGGCAAAATTAGAAGACAAAATAACCATTACCACGGAAATTATAGAAACCGGTAAAGTCAGGATTGTTTTCAAACAAGAAGCTTTGCTAGACGAAAAAGTTTTGGTTTCTGCTAAAATTACCGCTTGTTCTTTGAGCGCAAAAGACTTTAGGCCAGTGCGATTGCCTACAGCGTTAGCAAAATAACATTTTCCATATGCGGAGTATGCGGAAACATGTCTAAGGGCTGACATCTCTCAATCTTATAACCAAACTCTTTTAATTTCTCCGCATCATACTTTTGGGTGAAGGGATTGCAAGAAACATAAACAATCTTAGCTGGCCTTGTCTCCCCCAGCTTCCTTAAAACATTTTTGTGAACTCCAGGCCTAGGCGGATCCATTATAATGGTATCAAACTTGCCTTCCAATGAGCCAATGACCTTTTCTGCTCGACCGGCTAAGGCTGAAAAATTGTTGATGCCATTTAACCTAGCATTTTCTTTTGATAGTTCTGTAGCTGGCTCGTTTTCTTCCACGCCCACGACTTCTTTGGCTCGATCAGCTAGGGACAAGCCAATGCTGCCAGTGCCAGAATATAAGTCCAAGAGGGTTTCCCCCCTTTGTAGATCAGCAAAGTCTTTAACAATGTCCAACAACTTCTCTGCTTGTTTAACGTTAGTTTGAAAAAATGATTGCACCGGCACTTTGAATTTTATCCCATGAAGCGATTCCATATAATAATCCTGACCAAAGGTTTGTTGAATGTCCCCGTAGGATCTGTCAGCAGGAGAGAGATTGATTGCCCAGGTAACTCCCTGGACCAAATCCTGCATTTTCTCCCAAAACTCTTCTAAGGGGAACCTATCTTTATCTGAAGTTAAGATGTTTAGAATAGTGTTCTTAATGTTTTTTCCTTCACGAATAATCACGTGCCGCATAATCCCTTCTCTGTGGGCAACTAGCTTCTTAAAGCGAATAAAATAGCGTAAACGATCCATAATCGCGACGCTTTCTTCGGACATGAGGGAGCATTTTTCAATATCAACAATGTAGTTGTTACGGTCTTTGAGCCCAATTGAATAATCTGGTCCAAAGGCGTAATCCATGCGGTTGCGATAGTGGTAAAGATCGGGGGAGGGGATGATCTGGCCAGCTTCGCCAAAAAGATTTCTGACTCTCTCGGCTTTATGTTTCAGTTGTGCCTCATATGTTAAGCCATGCCAGGAGCAGCCACCGCATTTGGCAAAGTGGGGGCAGGGTGGAGTTTGACGGTCAGGGGAGGGTTCAAGGATGTTAATCAATCGGCCGGTCTTCTTGTGTTTGTTAAGCAATTCTGCCTCAACAATGTCGCCTGGGTAGGTAAAGGGTATATTCAGAGTCTCTCCTGTTCCTGCGCCTGTTCCTAATCCCCGTCCTTTCTGATCAAAGCCTTTGATTTCGTATCTTTGAGGCATTAATTAAAACAACCTCAAAATCCCAACGCTAACCAACCACATTATTGTTGAAGCGATGGTTGAGCCGATCATGGCACAGAGGATGGTGGGGATTTTTGGTAAACCCAATAAATAAGCAGCAATTGTGCCGGTCCAAACACCAGTGCCAGGGAACGGAATCCCTATAAATAGTGTAAGTCCAACCAACTCAAAGTCCTCGATGATCTTGCTTTTACTTCTGGTGCGAGTAAACAACCACTCAAAGAATTTATCAAAAGCGGCTATTTTTCTGAGGCGTTGAGTTGCAGTGTTAAGGAACCAGAGTAGGGGAATCACGGGTAAAAGGCTTCCGGCTACGCTTAAAACAATTACTGTCAACGGTTTGAGATGAAAATAAAGAATTCCTAGTGGTACAGAGGCCCTAACTTCTGTAACAGGAATAGCTGCTCCTAGGAAGATTGCCAGCTCTTTAGGCAGGCTCTTTAAGAATTCAACAACAAACATGTTCTTATTTTAACACAGTTTATTTGGGAAAATACTGAAATCGGCTGAAAAATGTGGCGATAAAAAAGGGAGATTGCGTAAGAGGAGGATTTATTTTGGCAATATTAAAGACGGCTCTGAGCAAACTAAGAGATGTGCAGATTAGATTAGGGAACGCTGCTGTTGGCAAGGTTGCTGTTGGGAAGCCTAACTTAGATGCCTTACAGGGTTTTTTGCCTGCAGGAGCAATTTTGATAGTTTGTGCTGGAGTAACGCCTAAGGATGTTCAAGCAGCTTTAGCTGATCCTCATGCATATGTCCGGGCAGGAGAGGAGACAAATACTTTTTTGTTACAACCAGCAGCAATTAATGGTGGAGCGGCAGCCAGAAATGAGACGCGAGCTGAGGCAAGTTCAGATGAAAACGCTCGCAGACGACTTGGTTTGAGACAAGCTGCCAGTGAACAACGGGCAGTAAGGTTTTTGCGTTTTTATGGTAATTGGCTTCGTAACCACATGATTGCAGATCTTGACAGAGCAGAGGCCCTCTTAGCTGTTCATGGAGAGACTTTTATTGATGAGCTAATCCATCAAGACGAGGGATCGCTTAGAGAGGCTGCAGGTTTTTTAGCCATTAAGTTTCCTGCCATGGCTTTGCGTTTTCATCAGGCTTTATCTCAGGGAGAAAGGCCAGCTTTTTATGAGGAGCTTTCCAAGGTCATGATTAGAGAAACCACAGACCAGGAGTTAGCTCAAAAATTAAGTGCGAACTTAGGTAGGTTTTATTTAGAGCAGAACAATCCAGAACAAGCTCTGAGCTATTTACTGCGAGCCTTGCTTATTTGTCAACAGGGGTCAATTGCTTACAAAGGAGAACTAGATGGTTCTATTTTCAGAGCTTGGCAACCATTAGCGCGCCAATCTGAGCAAGAACAAGATGCTGCCTTGGGTTCTTTCTTGACAGCTGAGCGACAGAGACAAGAAGCAGCAGCGCAGAATCTTGAGAGAGAGTGGCAAGTTTTGTTAGAGAGACCGCAAGCTGAGCTTAAGGAGGCTGTTCAAGTTTTTGTTGCACAGCTCCCTAGCAGTGATTTTGATCCTTTCTTATCTGCAAAGGTTAAAGAACCATCATTAGCAAGTCAAACCTGGAGATTATTTAATATATTAATGACCGTTGAGGAACTTCACCCAGGAACAGGCTTGCCCTTAGCAAAAAAAATCGTGGGACGGCTAGCTGACAAACTTACCACCGGTTTTGATCTTTGTGAAGCGGAGCAAAGAACTCTTATTGCCGGGGCTTTTTATTTTTGTTCAGGAGAAAATGCTTTGTCTGAAAGTCAAATTAGAGGATTGAACAATAAGGCCAAAGCGGTTTCTGTTAGCGAAGAAAAAGCTGCTGTAGATATTATTCAAAAACTTAGAAAAGATAAAATTCGGGCCAACGGGCTTTTGGCGGCAGCTTTTTTAGTTTTTGGCCAAAGAACTGTTCAGGTTCCATTATCTGAAGCCATTGCTCAAACCGAAGTTTTTTTTGGTCTGGGAAAAAGCTTTAAAGAAGCTGATTTGGCAACAATTGGGGATATGGTTGAAGAGAGGTCAATGCAACCAAAACTAACAGTTCTTGAAACTGCCTTTGGTATTTCCCCAGAATTAAGATCCGTTTTTTTACAAGAGATTATTGTCTTAGCTCGTAAATTAACCAACCGAAAAGATTTTACTGATTCAGCAATGAGGGTGGTTGCTTGGTTGCCAGATAGAGCTCCTGGTTGGGCTAGCAGGGATGAATACTATTATCGGGGGCTATATGCTGTCGCCATGACCTCCTTTGTTCTGTCTCGAGGAGAATTTAGTGATCAATGTATTGAGAGAATCTTGGGCTTTACTCGCAATATATTAGAGCAAATCCCCGCAGACTTAATGATTAGTGTCGAAAGATACTTAAGCCGGCAAAAAGCAGACATACGTGTTGAAATGTTGAATTTGCAAGGAGCTTTGTCTTTAATTAAAGCAACAAACATGTTAAAAGCAGGAGTAGAAACAGCTGCCGCGCAACCAGTTTTAGAAGCAGCAGAAGTTGCCTTGAGAAGATCGATCGTTTTGTTTCCAACCAATAACGCCAAAGTCGATTTAGCTGAAGTTCTAACCCATCTGGGGAAAGAGGAGGAGGCACAGCAGGTTTTAGTTGATTTGTCTCGAACTGATTACCGAGGCTATCTCAGGAGAGCAGAATATTTAATAGATCAAAGCAATGAAGCCGCTGCCGGACCAATTCTGGGACAGCTTTATGAAGAAATGGAGTCTGATTTTTCCGAAACTGGTCAGGACAAGTTTGAGGGGGGAGTGCTAATCTATCCAGTCCTTTCTTCGTTGTTAGATCTAAGCAAAACCACGCCCATGCTTAGCGAAACAACCAAGAGGCTCATTACCCTCATGGCAACGAGGTATGGTGAGAGAATGAAAACAGGCATTATGACTTTGCTGACACATCAAACAACTAGTAAAGTTACTGTAGAAATGAAAGATTTCTTATGCCGCCTTTTAGAGATTGACCGCAGCTTGTTTGTTTAAGAGCCTATTTCTTCAACCAGCTCATCATGCTGCGTAATTCAGCTCCAACTTTTTCAATTTGATGGTTCTGGTCCTTTTCCCGCAAGGCACTAAAAATTGGATAGCCATCTTTGTGATCTTTGAGCCACTTGCGGGCAAATTTGCCGGATTGGATATTTTTTAAAGCCTTTCCCATCTGCTTTTTAACTTTTTCGGAAATAATCTCCGGACCAACAGTTAGATCGCCAAACTCAGCAGTGTTGGAAATCGCTTTTCTCATGCCGGCAATGCCTTGTTTGTAAATCAAGTCAACGATTAGTTTTAATTCATGAACACATTCAAAATAAGCCATTTCAGGTTGATAACCGGCTTCAACCAAGGTTTCAAAACCGGCCTTAACCAATGATGTACAGCCACCACAAAGTACGGTTTGCTCACCAAAAAGATCGGTCTCTACTTCTTCCTTAAAAGTTGTTTCAAAAACTCCAGCCCTAGTTCCGCCAATCCCTTTGGCATAAGCAAGAGCTAAGTCTTTTGCGTTACCAGTAGCGTCTTGGTAAACTGCGATCAAGGCAGGAACCCCTTTGCCTTCGTTATAAGTTTCTCGAACCATAAATCCGGGGCCTTTTGGTGCAACCATGATCACGTTGATATCTTTAGCAGGTTTGATAGCTTTAAAGTGAACATTAAAACCATGAGAGAACATCAAGGTTTTGCCGTTTTTCATAAATTTCTTGATAAACTTTTTGTAAACCCCTGCTTGCATTTCATCTGGAATCAAAATTTGAACAATATCGCCTCTTTTTGCAGCAGTAGAAGCATCCATAACCTCAAAGCCAAGTTCTTTAGCCCGGTTCCAGTTTGGTGTCCCCTCGACTTCAGCGATAATAACATTCAAACCGCTATCCTTTAAATTTTGTGCCTGGGCACCGCCTTGATTACCAAACCCAACAATTGCAATTGTTTTATCCTTCAACACCTCCAAATTTGCGTCCTGATCGTAATAAACCTTAGCCATTGTTTTTTCCTCCTTTTTGTATCGCGATTTTTCCGGTTCTAACCAATTCTTGAATCCCAAACTTTTCCAATAGCTTCTGCAAATTCTCAACCTTTTCTTTTTCTAATGAAACCTCAATAATTACGGTTTCTTCTGCTACATCAACTATGCGGGCATTAAACGTTTCGGCTAGCTGAGCAATTTCATTGCGAGTTTTTTCGTTAGCTTTCACTTTAATTAATGCCAACTCTCGTTCAATTGATTCATTCTGTGGTAAGTCAAAAACTTCGAGCACATCAATTTGCTTGTAAAGTTGTTTGATGATTTGCTCGAGTACCAAATCATCACCCGTAACCACAATGGTAATACGAGATACTTCGGTTTTTTCCGTAGTTCCTACTGCTAAACTATCGATATTATAACCACGACGGCTAAAGAGCCCGACCACACGGTGGAGAACCCCCGGTTTGTTTTCAACTATTGCAGAAATTGTATGTTTCATTCTTGACTCCTAGTCAATTATCATCTCATTAAGGGCCTGGCCTGGCGGCACAAAAGGGAGCACATTTTCTTCTTTGTCCACACTAAAATCAAGCAGCACGGGGCCATCGGTAATCTTCATGGCCTCTTCAAGCGCTGCTTTAACTTTGGTTTGATCAGTTATTCTCATCGCCTTAGCCCCATAAGCTTCTGCTATCTTAACTAGATCTGGATTATTGCACAAATTAGTTGAAGAATAGCGTTTTTCATAAATAAGTTCCTGCCATTGTCGCACCATGCCTAAGAAGCTGTTGTTTAAAACCACAATTTTAATTGGTAGCTTGTGAATTACCGCTGTAGCCAGCTCTTGAATGTTCATTTGAATGCTGCCATCACCGGCAATATTAAATACAGTTGAGTCTGGTCGGCCAAATTGTGCCCCAATTGAGGCAGGGAAACCGTAACCCATTGTGCCTAATCCTCCGGAAGAGACCCAGGTTCTTGGTTTGGTAAATTTAAAAAATTGCGCTGCCCACATTTGGTGTTGGCCCACTTCGGTACAAATAATTGCCTCACCTTTGGTGACTTCGTCAATCATTTCTATCACGTATTGAGGTTTGATAAAGTTATTTTTTTTGTAGCTTAAAGGAAATTTATTTTTCCATTCTTCAATTTGTTTTAACCAGGCCAGATGCCGGCCAGCTTTAACTGGAATCAAAGCATTTAATTCTTTTAGAGTTTGTTTAACATCGCCAACAATTGGCACATCGATGCGCACGTTTTTGCCGATCTCTGCCGGATCAATGTCAATCTGAATATGCTTGGCCTTGGGGGCAAAGCTTGGCAGGTGACCTGTCACCCTATCGTCAAATCTGGCGCCAACCGCAATTAAAAGGTCGCACTCTTGAACGGCATAATTAGCAAAAGCTGTACCATGCATGCCCAGCATTTGCAGGGCTAATTTATCTGTTTCAGGAAAGGCGCCTAAGCCCATCAAGGTGGTGGTTACAGGGGTATTTAATTTTCTAGCGAATTCAGTTAGCTCTGCTGCTGCGCCAGAGGCAATTACTCCCCCTCCAGCATAAATCAGCGGTTTTTTAGATTCAGCGATTAATTTAGCTGCGGCTTTAACTTGTTCCGGATCACCTTTCAAGGTTGGCTTATAGCCGGGCAAGTTAACTTTGTCAGGATATTTGAAATCAAACTTGTTGACCTGTGCATCTTTGGCAATATCAACAACTACCGGACCTGGCCGGCCAGTGCTGGCAATATAAAAAGCTTCTTTAATAACCCTGGGAATTTCTTCTGCTGTTTTAACCAAATAATTGTGTTTGGTTATCGGTTGAGTTATTCCAGTAATATCAGCTTCTTGAAAAGAGTCCCGACCAATTAAAGGGGTTGCCACTTGACCAGTAATAATAACCATCGGGATAGAATCCATAAAAGCAGTTGCAATACCTGTTATGGTGTTTGTTGCTCCAGGCCCAGAAGTGGCAATACAAACCCCAACTTTGCCGGTTACCCGAGCATAACCATCAGCTGCGTGAGTAGACCCCTGCTCGTGGCGGGGTAGAATATGTTTGATCGCTTTTTCGCCATAAAGGACATCGTAAATTGGCAAAACCGTTCCGCCGGGATAACCAAAAACGATTTCCACGCCCTCTTTTTTCAGCGACTCTATTAAAGCTTGTGCACCACTAATTTTCATCTGAATAGGAATTTTATCATATTGAGGGAAAATGGTCAAAAAAAGTTGCTAAAATAGTACAATTTTAGTCAAAAAGTGTCGATAATATATATTAAGGAACCAGCATTCCCTTTGAGGAGGAGAAATGACAGGCGTATCTTCAACAAGCGGTAACGGACAGGCTAGCTTTCGTCCAGACCGTGTTTATGGCGGTAAAAAATTTGTTCGACCCTCTTTATTGCGGCGTATGGGTGCCCGCCTAGGTCTTACGCGAAGATATGGTATGCCTGAGAACAGATTTACCATTGAAGATAGCTTATGCCTTTATCCCCGAAAGAATTTCCAATCAGCTTGCTAGGGCTAGAAGCTCATATTTTAGAGCGGTAAATGACTATTGCAGGACAAATGACCCTGCTCTGAGAGAAGAAGGAGTGGTGAAGCACGATGTTATAAGATGGTTACCCAAGGAAGCTTTGAACTGGCGTACCGATGATTTTGGCCGGGAATTTGGTCGTTATGACAACTTTGCTTTTTTGCTGGCTGCCTGGGTCAAACACAATGTGGCAGATGAAACAAATAAACAAACCGTTTTTGTCCCTTTGTTTCAGCGTTGGGAAGGAGAGGGTCCCCCTTTTAAGGCAGACCGAATTGTTGCCCCTGTTGGCAATGACTATTGTCCTGGGATTGACTACTGCCGTTATGGTTGCTATTCGTTCCGCCTTATTTTCTCTGGGGATCAACAATCAAGCCATTGTTTTACGGGTCAATCGGGGGCAAGTAACTTTGCATGGGCTTGATAAAAAGGGAGAAGTTGTTGATCAACCTTTATTGCCAGAAACACTTGGACAAGGTCCTCATGATAATTTACTCAGGCATATGTTTAATTTGATTGTTAATGAGGGGAGAAAACTTGACGATCGTGCCGCTTTTCCTTTACAAGCCACAGAAGTTGGTCGTAGGTCTTGTGTTTATGTTGACAGGTATTTTGATACTATCTTAAAATAGCCCCCGTATTAGCAGACGTTACCAGCTTTGCATAACGAGTAAGCCAACCGGTTTTAATTTTGGGTTCAGGGGCTTTCCATTCTTTCTTCCGTTTTTCCAACTCGGAACTCGGAACCCGCAACTCGATACTTCGGTTTGGTATGTCGATTTCTATTGTATCGCCATCTTTAACCAAACCAATTGGTCCGCCTTCTGCAGCTTCAGGAGAAATATGGCCAATACAGGGTCCTCTTGTTCCCCCGGAAAACCTTCCGTCGGTCAACAAAACAACATCTTCAGAAAGTCCCATACCAGCAATCGCCGAAGTAGGGGAGAGCATCTCTCTCATTCCCGGTCCACCCTTGGGTCCTTCATAGCGAATAACAACTACGTCCCCTTTTTTTATCTTGCCATCCATAATTGCTTTCATGCCGGTTTCTTCCGATTCAAAGACGCGAGCTTTGCCGGTAAACTTTAAAGTCTTTGGGGCGATAGCAGATTGTTTAACTACGCAACCCCCGGGAGCAAGCGAACCCTTTAGAACAGCAATGCCCCCTTCTTTATGGTAAGGGTTATCAAGGGTATGAATGATCTTAGAATCTAAAACATTGCCTTCATCAGCCAATTTCTTAATATCTTTGCCGCAAACGGTTTTAGAGCTCTCAATTTTATCTTTTAAAACGTTAAGGGCAGCCATTACTCCGCCAGCCCGATCAAAGTCTTCCATAAAATCTTCGCCACCGGGGCGCAAGTTGGTGATATGCGAAACCTCGCGACTGATTTCGTCAAAAAGTTCTAAGGGGATCTCAAGCCCAGCATCATGAGCAATAGCCGGAATGTGTAAGGCTGTGTTTGTTGACCCACCGAGAGCCATGTCCATTCTAATAGCGTTTCTAAAGGCAGCCGCTGTCATGATCTTTCTAGCGGTGATATTGTGTTTAACTAATTCCATAACGGTCTTACCGCTTTCATAGGCGAGCTCTTTTTTCTTTTGTGATAATGCTAAGCTAGTTCCACAGCCAGGCAACGACATGCCCAAAGTTTCAGTTATGCAATTCATAGTATTAGCTGTGTAAAGACCCTGACAAGAGCCAGCGCCAGGGCAAGCGTGACATTCCAAAGCATCCAATTCTTCTTTAGAAATTTTGCCGGCCTTAAAGGCAGCTAAGGCTTCAAAGGTATCTCTAACCAAAGAAAGTCGCTTACCTTTATATTCACCAGAGTGCATTGGTCCGACCGTTACAACTATACAAGGAATATCCAGCCTGCCTGCAGCCATCAGCATGCCAGGGGTAACTTTATCGCAAGCTGTTAAGAGAACTAGACCATCTAAGGCATGGGCTTGGGCAATTGATTCAATTTCATCAGCAATTAATTCCCGAGATGGGAGGGAGTAGTGCATCCCTTTGTGCCCCATGGCAATGCCGTCGCAAATTGCCGGCACACCAAAGATAAATGGCTGACCGCCTGCTTCTTTAATCCCTTTTTCAATCAATGGTTCCAGGTCGCGCATGTTGATGTGTCCAGGGACTAAATTAGTGAAGGATGAAGCAAGGCCAATAAATGGTTTGTTCATATCCTCTTTTGTAAGTCCTGTAGCATAGAGCAGGGCACGATTGCCAACTCGCTCTAAGCCTTTTTTTGCTTGATCACTTCTCATTTTTCTTATCCTCCTCGTCTAAAACATTTGAGATCCACTTTAAGGCACCCTTAGCTTCATAAACCCCCTCTTTGATGTGGGGTTTGGCGGCTCTTTTTTTGCCCAAACTGGCTAAATAGGCAATGCGACCGGCCTGACTCTTTATTTCACGAAACTTTTTGTTAATTTCTTCGTTCATAAAGGGCATGAAGCCAAAGGCCCCTACAGCATTGATATCCATTATGGTTTTTGCTCCTCATTAGATGGGAAAATAGTTATCAGGTCTTCAACCGTTGCGTTCCGGAGAAAATATTTGACCAGTTTTTTGAAAAGTATAAGTTCTTTTTCTCCGCCGGCTTTTTTATCAACGAGAATTTTTTTGGCGTGCCAGTCGCACTCAAAGACCTGAAAAGTGGCCTTGGGCTCTTTTTGGTAGACCAAAACCCAATGGCTGCCATCAATACCTAAGGCCATTTTGCTTTCATTGGGCAGGGCGATTTCTTCACTGCGAAAGGCAATGGTGCCCACAAAATTTTCGTCAATAGTCTCAAATCTTTCAATGTAATTGCTAATCTTGGTCATGAGGTAAGTATAGCAAAACGAGCAATTTTAAAAAAGAGGTAACTATTTAGGTATTATTTTTTAGGCTGGGGTAGCGTTGGGGAGGCGGGGCAATCCTTGAACGGCTAATTGTAAAGCTTCTAGTATGTTGCCTCCTTGTTTTCTTGTGGTTGAGATATAACTTCTAATCCG
>Ga0208953_1000468_pt1 | contig 34356 bp, 31 predicted proteins | sample RifOxyB2_FD_184033 | JGI IMG/M metagenome (GOLD analysis project Ga0208953, IMG submission 184033) | Groundwater microbial communities from Rifle, Colorado - Rifle Oxygen_injection B2 (SPAdes) | ecosystem: Environmental > Aquatic > Deep subsurface > Groundwater | place: USA: Rifle, Colorado...
GAAAAAATGGGTAATTGGATTAATTGGTATAACACTAAACGTTTCCATTGGGGGCTAAATTTAGAGACTCCTGTGGATTATTTAATCAATAATGGCTATGTTGTCCAATATGTGGTGAACTAATACATTTAATACCATAAAAAGTAAAAATTTGATATAATATAAATATAATTAATTATTTTATTAAACTAATTTTTAATTTATGGAAAATATAAAAAAATCCTTCGACCCCGCTCAGGGCGAGAAAGAACAAACAAAAATAATCAATTTAGCTAATCCGGCTCCATTGGGATTATTGGGTTTTGGGATGACAACTGTTTTACTAAATTTACACAATGCTGATTTTTTTGTGCTAAACAGCATGGTACTGGCAATGGGAATATTTTATGGCGGATTCGCTCAGATTATAGCGGGAATTTTGGAGTGGAAAAAGGAAAACACTTTTGGCATGACAGCTTTTATTTCTTACGGCTTTTTTTGGCTTTCACTGGTGGCTATAATCGTGATGCCTGAGATTGGGTGGGCAGAGAGAACGAGTTCGGTTGCCATGGCGGCATATTTGTTTGTATGGGGGCTTTTCACTGCCGTGATGTTTGTGGGAACTTTAAAATTAAGCAAATCTCTACAATTCATATTTGGATCATTAACCCTGCTATTCTTTTTGTTAGCTGTCGGCGATCTAACCGGCAATGGAACAATTAAGATAATAGCAGGATATGAAGGAATAATCTGCGGTTTCTCGGCAATTTACACCGCCTCTGCACAAATATTGAATGGTGTTTACAAAAAAACAGTTTTACCTGTTTAAATCTAAGTATGGTTTATGGTTCAAAATAATAAAAAAGAGAGGAGTGAAAAGGGAATAGGAAATAAGACAATAAACGATGTGGAGAGTCTGTTGATTAAAAAAGTAATAAACTCCCGACACCTTTTTAGATTTTCAGAATCTATTTATAATTCTTTTTCTTTTAAATTTGAGAAAAAAGTGGGCAAGATGTATGATGACAGTAACTGTTTGCTTTTTCCATCGGCGACACTTGCACTATTGTCATTTTTAAAATTTTTAAAACTACCAAAAGACTCGGAAGTAATCATATCGCCCTTGGGTTGGGTAGCAAATTACTCTGTTTTAAGATTGGAGGGGCTAAAAATTATTTTTACGCCGTTAGATTCTGATTTGAACATGGATCCCAAAGAAATCGAAAAGAAAATTACAAAAAAAACAAAGATAATTATAACTGCGCACTTATTCGGCAGAAAACAAAAATATATAAATAAAATTTCTAGAATTGCTAAAAAGAACAGTATATATTTAGTAGAAGATATTGCTCAGAGTTTTGGTGTGGGAACAAGTGGATCAATGCCCGGTACATATGGGGATTTTGCATACTGTTCTCTTAATCGTTTTAAAATAATAAGCTCGGGAGACGGCGGTTTCGCGCTTACAAAGAACAAAAAAATATTTCATGGCATACAGGCTATGCACGATCAGGGATGTATAATAGAAAACGGTAAAAGAAAAATTCCAAATAACCCAACAGAGGGTCTGTCGATGAGAGTAAATGAATTAACCGCCGCAGTTGCTTATGCGCAAGTTATGAAGTTTTCTTATATAAAAAAGCAGGTACAAAAAGCATACAGGGAAGTTCGGGAAATAATAAGAGACTTAATTAAAGTTGATGAAATAAATCCCGAAAAAGGTGATATTCCTTATTTTTATTTATTTAGAAGTGAAGAAATAAAGAAAGAAAAGCATCCACCCTTGTTAAAATCCGGTTGGCATTATGCCGGGAACATCCCTTATTTAAAAAAAGAATTTAATAAACAAAAAAGAGGTGATAAAAAATTAGCGGAGACAGAAAAAATATTATCAGAGACCTTCTCTGTTGGTAGCGGGCTTATTCAAGAATATCTATCTACACCAATTGGTCTTAGTATTAATTTTGACAATAAAGAAAAGAAAATTTTTATAAAAAATTTTAAAAAAATTATATAGTTAGTATTGAGAAATTGATTTTAACGCTTTCTCCTTCTGGGGGCAGGCAGACTCTAGTCGTTGCTCGCCCGAAACTAGTTCGACTCACCACGGCTACGAATAAAAAAAGACCTCACTAATCGTGAGACCTCTTTTAATTATGTAGCCCGTAGGGGAGTCGAACCCCTCTTTCATGGATGAGAACCATGTGTCCTAGCCGATAGACGAACGGGCCATTTTTTATTCAGGATTGCGAATTTTACTAAATTGATATTAACACGAAAATATTTTTATGTCTATACCTTTTAGACTTTAATTAATTTAATACTTTTCCTATTAAATTACTATTTCCTTGCAAAAAAACATTAGAATTCAATGGTTTTTTGCCTCCTAATTGAATTTTTTTGATATTCAGGCTATTTGTGCCACATTGTATTGCTAATTCGTTATTATGTAAAAATAACTCACCTGGTTTATATTTATTTATTTTTATTATATTATTATCAACCCCAATAATTTTCACCAATTGGCTTTTGACTTTTGACTTTTCATTTTTAATTTGCGCGTATGCGCTTGGCCATGGATTCATGGCTCTGACAAATCTTTCTATTTCTATGGCAGATTTAGTCCAGTCAATATGCCCGTCTTTTTTGGATAGCATTCCCACATAGCTAGCCCGAGAATTGTTTTGTGGAACGGATTTTATTTCACCTTGAATATATTTTTTTAAAGTTGGAATTAACAATTTTCCGCCAAGTTGAGAAATTTTACCGAATAATGTGCCAGTTGTATCATTTTTTTCTATTTTAATTTTTTCTTGCGCCAATATATCTCCGGTATCCAATCCCTCATTCATTTTAATAATCGTAACACCTGTTTCCACATCGCCATTTATTATTGCAGCTTGGATGCATGATGCACCGCGATATTTTGGCAGAAGCGAACCGTGAATATTGATACAACCATATTTAGGCATCTCCAATATTTTTTTGGGAATAATTTGCGCGTATGCGGCAACAATTATTAAATCAATATCAACAACAGGAAAATCAAAACTTTTAATTGAATCAGGCTGCCAGACGGGAATTTTGCATTTTTGCGCCTCTAGTTTGCAAGCGGGGCAAGATATGACTTGTTTTCTGCCGATTTTCTTGTCCGGCTGCGTAACCACCCCTGCTACATCAAAATTTTTATCATCAATTAAAGCGCAAAGCGCCGGAATACCAAAATCCGGAGTGCCTATAAAGATTGCTTTGATTTTTTTGTTAGACATGATATTATTTTAGTGTATAGTATTTAGCATTAAGGGGTTGATTGTTGAAAAATTATTCGCTTTGTGGATGTTTATTGCTAAATACTAAATACTAAATATTAATTGTATGCATGATTTAATTGATTTATTGCTTGGTTTAAGCGCTCAAATGGGTTACGGGGGAATTGTTTTTCTTATGACCATAGAAAGCTCGTTTATTCCTTTTCCCTCCGAAATTGTTATTCCTCCGGCGGCATATCTGGCATCACTCGGACAGATGAATATTTATTTAGTAATACTCTCTGGAATACTTGGCAGCCTGATTGGTGCTATTATTAATTATATAATTGGTATGACTCTGGGGCGAAAATTTATTTATTATTGTGCTGACCATAAGCTGTGCAGGATGATGTTGATAAACAAAAGAAAGGTGGAAATAGCGGAAAATTATTTTTTGAAATATGGAAAAATTTCCACGCTTATGGGCAGATTGGTTCCGGCTGTACGCCAACTTATTTCTATTCCAGCCGGATTTTCTAGAATGAATTTTAAACAGTTTTTATTTTATACTTTTCTGGGATCCGGTACATGGACAATTATCTTGGCGGTGCTTGGTTATGCTTTTGGTGCCAATCAGGAACTCTTTGAAAAATACTATAAAGAAGCGACCATTGGGGCGGTTGCGGTAGTTGCTATCGGAGTAATTTGTTTTGTAGTTTATCAAAAGAAAAAAAATATTAAAACTGAAATTGATTTTGAATCAAGCTCAGAATAACATATTTTTAAACAGTTTTAATATTTTTTGCTGAATCTATAAAAAGAATTCCGTCTAAATGATCTAATTCATGTTGAAAAATACGGGCCGGCATTCCAGACATATCCAAGGTTTGTTTTTTTCCGTTTTTATCTATAAATCTGCATTTTATTTTTTTGTGCCGCCTTACTTTCCCAAAAGTATTTGGTACCGAGAGACACCCCTCTTCTCCCCATTCCTTACTCCATGATTTTTTTATGATTTCAGGATTAAGAATAATCATATCCAGATTATCATTGTGTATTACAAATACTCTGATATTTTTACCGATTTGCGGAGCAGCGAGTCCAACACCATCTTTCTTTTTCATAGTCTCTATTAGATCATGGCAAAAAGTTTGAAATTTTTTAGTTTTTATGTCACTAATTTTAACTTCTTTTGACTTTTTCCGTAAAATTGAATTTGGGTTTGTAATTATTTTTAATAGCATAGTATGTTGTTAATATGAATATTAATAATAATATTATTTTTTAAATTAGTCAAGTATTATGAGCGAAGATAAGCAAAATAAAGGATTTCAATCTTTGGGGGATATACTTAATATATCAAAAGAAGAAGATTGTTTCGACGGGTTAAAAACAAATAAAAGGAAGGGTACAGCTTATGTTTGGCAGGATTTTGCTTTGCGGGTTATCAAAGAATTGAATATCCCTAGTTTTAAGAGAAGCGCAGTATTTAAAATTTGTAAGGAAAATTCTAAAGAAACAGTGGAAAGAGCCATGAATGATACGAAAGAACTGTGTAAGACAGGGGAGAGGTGGAAATATTTTTTTAAAATAATCAATCAATAAATCAATAGTATTAAGAATTAAGCATAAAAGGAACCGTAAATAATGCGAAATATTTTATTTATTGCTTAATGTTTATATAATTGTTTACATTTTAAAATTCATTACTAAATAGCCGACACCAAAAGGGGCTTCATAGGAGAATAGTTCCGGTTTGTAGGTCGTATCAAACATAATCCCAAGCAAAATAAGAATTGATCTGAGTCCGCATTCTCCCACTTCCTCAATTAATTGTCTATCCATGTCTAATATTTTTTGAGTTTCCTTATTTTTTAAGTAATCTATCAGCCTATTATCAAATTTTTTGCCCTTTGCTGAATATCCAGCGGGGGCATTTTTTGTTAATCTGTGAGACAGGTCTCCAGAGGCTATTACTGCCACTCTTTCTTTACTAATTAATAATTCGCGTTTTAATAGTTTTCCAAAGTTAAAGTGATCTTCATGTGAGAGATAAGAGTAATACATGGGAATAATTTTTACTTTTGGCAGGTTTTCTGTAAGCAAATATAGAGGAACAGAGGTTCCATGATCCAAGTTTTCATTGCTCATTAACTGAAGGGCTGCCTTGGTTTCTAGATTTTCTTTAATTCTATAAGTAAGTTTAATATTACCGTCCCATTCTTTTTTTGTAGAAAAATCTCCAAAATCTTCAAAGTTGCAAGAAAATTTTGGACTTAAATTTATAGAAAATGAATTTTCTAAAAGATGACCATGGGGTGAAATAATAAAAATTGTTTCAATATCCTCTTTTTCTAATTCTTGAGCAAGTTTTTGGTAGGCGTTAACAGTGGTTTTTAATTGAGACAAATTTTCTTTGCCGATTTGCGGTATTAGTATTGGCGGGTGAGGAACTATAGATGATGCAATTATCATAATAATGAAAATTTTGAATCTTGAATTAATTTTAAATGAAATAATTTTTAATTATTAAAAAAATTAAATATTTATTCAGAATTCATAATTCGAAATTAAATTAATATAAAATATTATTCTTCAAATTCATTTTTTAGAGGATTGCCAAGGTTGTATGTAGCTAACACCTTTGGAGACACAGTAATAACATTGCCCCATTTGTATCCAAGCGCCTCAAAAGCTTCGCCTGAAACAATTGGTCTTTTCTTGTTTCCGTCAATAATATAAACAGCGGGAGAAGTATTTGATTTTAACAATTCCCCATCCTCAAATACTATTGGGTTGGTGGTAGTATACTTATCTAAAACTTCCGGGTTTACTTGAGTAATTGGTTTATTCTTAAATTTTGTTTTTAAAAATATTGCGTCAATTAAAGGAGCTTTTTCACCACTAGATACCCAGTATACACCGCCGGTTTTATTGTTTTGTAATAATGCTCCGGTGGGGTATTTTGATTCAGCCGTTATTTCACTTCCGTTTCCATAAGAATTAACATCTTCCCAGCTGGCGCTCATTACTTCTTCGGGATTGAAGCCAATGACGCGAAACGCTTCCATGTTGGAAACTTTTCTTTTTTGATCATCAACAAGTAAATAGATATCACCCTTTGGCGATCTAATCAATGAGTATTGCGGAAATCTAATTGGTGCACCAATGGTGTAGTTATCTAAAACAGATTTGTCTACCTGGATGATTTTATCAGGATTGAATCTTGAAGTCAGCGCCCCTCTTGTCAAAAATGGCCTCTTTTTTCCATCTTTAATCAGCCAAACCCCCACTTCGCCGCGAACCTGTAGTAATGAGTTATTTGGATATTTTCTGGTGAAATATTTAATCCATAGATTATAAAAATTATAATTTCCATAATATACATGAGGGGTATAGTTATATAGAGCGGCAGTGGCGTTGTTTGATGGGGTAACAATAGACGGGGGATTGTCGGTGTTGGAAATGGTATATGTATTACCGGCTTTATAGGTGTACTGTTGTGGTTCGGTTACATAGCTATAAAATTGCAAGGAAGCAGAATTAACCTGTTTGCCAAAACCCCTATATCTTTCAATGCAAGCCTGCCCATCAAAACATCCATAACCAGTTGCCCAGTCTAATTGTTTTTGGGTGGGAGATTTTTCTTCGACCAGACTTTGTTCTTTTTGCAATAATGTGAGCAGGAATTTTGGGTTAATATGAATCGGATTACATTTCAATTTCATTTGCGCCGTAGTAAAATCTCTGCCATTATCATCGAAATCACTACAGTCATAATTATTTACAGCGGCATCATAGATAATTTCTGCCGCAGTTTTTAATTCATCACGAGCATTCAATGTTTTGAAATTTTTTATATATCCACCCTTTGTGGTTAGAAAATTTTGCACATCATCAAGACTCATTGATGTTGAATCTAAAATTTCAGCGTCGCTTATTATATAGTTTGGATTAAAATTTGCGGCTTGCACAAAGTTAGCTGAAAACAAAAAAGTTAACAGAAAACCAGTTAATAATAATTTATTCTTTTTCATATAATGGAAACACAACTTATTATTTTGTTATTTAATTTAATATTATTATACTATAATTTTTATTATAATACAAACAAAAAATAGCCATTTTTGAGCTATTTTTTGTTGAAATATTTTATTTAACTTGCATTAAAACTTGATTTTTAATACCCAAATTAATAGTTACTATGTCTCCGTCTTTTACTTTTCCTTCAATAATACTCATAGCCAGTTCATCTAAAATAATACTTTGAATAATTCTTTTTAGCGGTCTTGCGCCGAAAGTCACATCATAACCCTTTTCTGCTAGCATTTTTTTAACTTTCGCGGCCACATTAATAGAAATATTTTTATCTTTTAATCTTTGTTCCAGTTTTAATAGTTCCAGGTCAACAATTTTAAATAGGGTTTTTTTGTCTAAGCTCTTGAATATTACAATTTCGTCAATACGATTTAGAAATTCTAGTTTGAAGTGTTCTTTGAGTATTTTATCTATTTTTTCTTTCATTTCACCTTCTTGAATTTCCGTAACCCGATTTTTGTCACTGCCGTCAAAACCGATGGAATACTGCTTGATTACTTCGTTGCCCAGATTGGAAGTCATGATAATGATTGTATTCTTAAAGTTAACTGTGCGCCCTTTGGAATCGGTAAGTCGTCCATCATCCAGTATTTGCAAGAGTATGTTAAAAACTTCCGGATGAGCTTTTTCTATTTCATCAAAAAGAATTACACTATAAGGTCTTCTGCGAATTTTATCTGCTAATTGCCCGCCATCATCGTGTCCGATATAACCCGGTGGAGAACCGATTATTTTTGATACGCTGTGTTTTTCCATAAACTCACTCATATCAAGTCTAACCAGAGCTGCGTCATCATTAAACATAAATTCAGCCAATGTTTTAGCAAGTTCTGTTTTCCCCACACCCGTAGGACCCACAAACAAGAATGAACCGATTGGTCTTTGTTCTTCACTTATTCCTGCTCTTGATCTTCGAATAGCATTAGCTACAGACTTTATCGCATTATTTTGACCCTTTACTCGTTTATTTAATTCTAGTTCAGCTTTGGCTAATTTTTGAATTTCAGATTCCAGCATTTTAGAAACCGGAATACCGGTCCATCTGGATATTACCCTGGCAATATCTTCTTCGTCTATTTCTTCTTTTAATATTCTTTGACCCTTTTTTTGTATTTTGGTTAATCCCTCTTCGTGTTTTATAACCTCTTTTTCTAGGTTTGGTATTTCTGAATATCTAATTTCCGCCACTCGGGTCAGATCATCGCCTTTGCGTTCGGCAATCTCTGCTTCCGCCTTTAATTTATCAATTTGTTTTTTGGTTTCGCTTATCCTGGAAATAATTTCTTTTTCATTTTTCCAATGGAGCTCTAACTGATTAGCTTCTTCTTTTGTTTGTTCAAGTTTTTTGTTTAAAGTTGTAATTTTATAGGAAGTATTTTTATTTTTTTCTCTTTGAATGCCAACTTTTTCTATTTCCAACCTTTTGATTTCTCGTTTCAATTTATCTAAATCCTCCGGCATAGAATCTATTTCCATGCGCAGAGCAGAAGCAGCTTCATCAATTAAATCTACGGCTTTATCAGGTAAAAATCTATCTGTAATATAACGAGAAGAAAGTTTGGCTGCAGAAACAATAGCATCATCTGTAATTCGTACTCCGTGGTGTACTTCATATTTTTCTTTGATGCCCCTGAGAATCGCAATAGTATCTTCTTGACTTGGTTCAGAAATATAGATTGGCTGGAACCTTCTTTCTAGAGCCGCATCTTTTTCAATGTATTTTTGATACTCTTTAGTGGTTGTGGCGCCAACAGCTTTTAATTCTCCGCGAGCAAGCGCTGGTTTTAGCAGGTTAGAAGCATCCATGGATCCTTCTGAGGCTCCTGCGCCTACCAGGGTGTGCAATTCGTCTATGAAGAGAATGGTTTTTCCTCCTTGGGATTCCAATTCTTTTACCACTGCCTTTAATCTATCTTCAAATTCACCCCTAAATTTAGCTCCGGCTACAAGAGCACCAAGATCTAAACTGACCAACTCTTTATTTTTTAATGTTTCCGGCACATCTCCCGATATTATTCTTTGAGCCAAACCTTCAATGATAGCGGTTTTTCCAGTACCAGCTTCTCCAATTAGAACAGGATTGTTCTTTGTTCTTCTGGATAAAACTTGCATAATCCTTCTAATTTCCCCATCTCTACCAATTACGGGATCAAGTTTTTTCTTGCGAGCTTTTTCGGTAAGGTTAACAGAATACTTTTCTAATACCTTGTATTTTGTTTCCGGGTCAGGACTGTCTATTCTCTGATTTCCCCTGAGTTCCGAAAGAATTTTTAACACAACATCATATTCTATTTTTAAAGACAATAAAATACTTTGAGCTTCAGACTTGATGCCCACCAAAGCAAGCAATAAATGTTCTGTGGAAATATATTCATCACTCATTTTGTCCGCTTCTTTTTTTGCCCTCTCCATAATCATTGCTACTTCAGCAGTTCCCTGAACAGCGCCTTGTGGGGCCATTTCTTCTCCTTTTGGTGCATGTGGCATCTTTTTTATTTTATTAAATACTTGATTTAAAACCAAATCAGGCACTATATTCATTTTCTCTAAAATGGGCTTGATTAGGCTTTCGTTTTGCTCCAAGAGGGCTGCTAGAATATGTAAAGCCTCTATATGCTGCTGGCCATAGTCTTGGGCAATGATCTGAGCATTGATAATTGTTTCTTGAGATTTGTTTGTAAATTTATTAAACATATAAAATTATTAAATTTACAAGTTATGTTTGTGTTGTAAATTTAATTTTTAATAAAAAATTATTATTAGCACTCCTGAAAAGAGAGTGCTAATTAAAGATTAATATATTATAAAGAATATGTCAACACCCTAATTAAAAATTAACCCCCTTTATGGAGAAGGGGGTTTAAAGTAACTCTTTTTTAATGAATTTTAATCAATAATATCAAGATTTTTTCCGCAATGCGCGCATTCTCCGTTATCATCAAATCGTTCTACTTCATAATCAATTCTTTGTATAGCAAGTTCTCCGCACTTGGGACAATAAGTGTTTTCTTTGTCATCCCCGGGAAGATTTCCCACATATACATACTTTAGTCCCGCTGTTTTTCCGATTTCATAGGTATTGTAAATCATCTCGGTGCTTGTCGAGTGGGAATCTTGCAGTTTCCAAGAAATAGAGGAGGAAAATTTAGTAATATGCCAAGGCGTGTCCGCGCCCAGTTCATCTACGATAAAATTTGCCAAATCAATTAACATATCTTCGTTATAAGTAAGTGATGGAATAATTAGGGTAGTAATTTCTAAATGAGTTTGTTCTTTTAACCTCTTTAAGTTATCAAGTATTGGTTGTAGTTTAGCCGAACAGCTTTCACGATAGAATTTTTCATCAAAAGATTTAAGGTCTACATTAATTGCATCCAGGTAGGGAAGTATTGCATCTAAACAAATATCGCTCATATAACCGTTGGATACCCATACATTTTTTAATTTATTCGCATGAGCTAGTTTCATGATGTCGAGCGCATAGTCTGCGAACATGGTGGGTTCGTTGTATGTATAAGCAATTGAGGTGCAATCTGAGTTCAGGCAATCTTCTACAATTTTTTCGGGGCTCAGAAATGGCAAATCATTATTTTGTTCTTCAATTTTTTTAGCTTGGCTGATATTCCAATTTTGACAATTGACGCATGTAAAATTACACCCCAATGTGCCGATTGAATAAGTATTTGTTCCCGGCAGGAAATGAAATAAAGGTTTTTTTTCAATTGGGTCAATATTTGCATCAAAGGGATGTCCATAAACCATGGATTTTAATATTCCGTTTTCATTTTTGCGAGATCGACAGATGCCTATTTTTTCCGGAGCGATATCACAAAAATGATTGCAGAGCAAACATTTAACTTTGTTTGCTGGTAATTTTTTAAAAAATTGAGATTCTTGCATATTTTTTAGCTTATAGCTGTTAGCCTATAGATTCTAGAAGATTGATACCCTAAAAGCCATAAGCTAAAAACTAACACCTAATTAAATTATAACAAAAAGTTTGTAAAAAAAAAATATATTAAGTATAATTTTATTAATATGAATATAGTAAATATTTTAGGGATAAATATCTCCATTGTCAACAAAGAGGATGTTTTTGGAAAAGTTAATGAATTTTTAGACAGCAATAAACAGCATTATATAGTTACCCCTAATCCGGAAATTATTTTAACCAGCCTAAAGGATGAAGAATATTTTTATGTTTTAAATAAGGCTGATCTGGCTATACCCGACGGCATAGGGCTCAAATTTGCCGCTTGGAATTTTTTGGTAAATATAACTAGGACAACCGGGGCCGATCTCACGGGATGGATAATTAAGCTGGCCGAAGAAAGAAAATTAAAAGTGGGTATAGTGAATTTTCAAGGCGGGTTGTCAAATGGGGATAATATAAAAAATATATTACGAAAAAAATATCCAAATTTACAACTTGAGATTGATGATATTGATAGGGATAAAAGGGCGGAGGATTGTAAAAATATCATAAAGCTTAAACCTCAAATTCTATTCGTAACCCTCGGCGCCCCCTATCAGGAAAAATTTATCTTTCATAATTTGTCAAAATTTTATTCAGTTAGATTAGCGATTGGTATAGGCGGATCTTTTGATTTTTTAACCGGTAGAATAAAAAGGGCGCCACAAATAATGAGATTTTTTGGCGTGGAATGGCTTTGGAGGATTTTTCAAGAACCAAGAGGAAAGAAAATATGGCGTTTAAAAAGGATTTTTAATGCTGTAATAATTTTTCCGATAAAATTTATTATTTGGAGATATTTTAAGAAATTTTTATGAAAAAACCAACATTATTAAAAAGTTTTGTTTATTTGATAAATGACATCAGTAATATTTTACTAGAAAAAGAAAGGCAAAAAGATGATGAGGCTGTTGAGAAAATACACAAAATATTAATTTTTGTTGTTTTTTTATTGTTGATTTCTATTGGATTGAATATTTACTTATTATATATAAAATAATTTATCTAATTTAGCAATTTGCGGCATTTATATGGTGTTCGCGGATTAGCGACATATCAATATGGAAAATAAAATTAGGTTAAGATTTGCGCCTTCCCCGACAGGATTTTTGCATATCGGCAGCCTGAGAACGGTTCTTTTTAGTTATATAATAGCTAAAAAGCTAAAAGGAAAATTAATACTGCGTATTGAAGATACTGATCAAAAAAGAGAAGTGCGGGGCGCCACAGAGTCCCTTGTTAAAATATTGGATTGGGTGGGGCTTGAGTTTGATGAAGGACCGCATATTGGTGGAAATTTTGGACCATATATCCAAACCGAGCGCTTGGATATATACAACAAGAATATTGAGAAATTATTAAAGGAGAAAAGGGTATATAGATGTTTTTGTAGTTTTGAGAGATTACAAGATATGCGCGAAAAACAACAGGCCGAAAAGTTGCCACCAAGATATGATCGGACTTGCCGTGATTTAAGCGACGAGGAAATTAATAAAAAAATAAAAAACGATGAAAAATTTGTAATAAGACAGGCCATGCCATTAAGCGGAGAAACTGTGGCACTGGATGAGATTCGTGGAAAGATAAAATTTAAAAATGCGGAATTGGATGATCATGTATTAATTAAGTCAAATGGTATTCCGACTTATCAGTTTGCCAGCGTGGTAGATGATCACATAATGGAGATTAGCCATGTTACCAGGGCGGAAGAGTGGATACCCTCTTTTCCTAAAAATATATTGCTTTATCAGGCATTTGGATGGAAAGCTCCAAAATTTATCCACTATCCGTTTATTGCCAACAAGGAGGGCGGTAAACTTAGCAAGAGACAAGGCGATGTGGCAGTAGAAGATTTCCGCGATAAGGGGTATTTGCCCGAGGCTTTGATTAATTTTTGCGGACTTTTGGGATGGCACCCTAAAGATGATAATGAAATTTTAAGTCTAGATGAGATTATTGCTAAATTTGAACTTGGAGATATGGGTGCTAAGCCGGCAATATTTGATATTGAAAAACTTGGCTACTTTAACGGTTATTATATTCGCCATAAACCAATTGATGATTTAGTAAAACTTTGCAGACCATATTTAGAAGAAAATATTGAATTAACAAAGAATCAAAAAAAGAAAGAAGATGAGTTTATTAAAAAGGTTGTGGCTATTGAACAGGAAAGACTGAAAAAAATATCGGATATCACGGAAGCTACTAAGTTTTTCTTTGTTGATGATTTGAATTACGAAAAAGATATTTTGGCTTGGAGAAAAATGAGCGCAAAAGAAGCGCAAGTTAACCTAAGTATCGTTTATAAACTATTGGAGAAGATTCCGGAAGAAAACTGGACTAACGACTCTATAGAGGATGGTTTAATGACTTATTTGCAGGCCAAAGAGTTGCGAGTCGGCGAGTATTTATGGCCGATGCGAGTAGCCCTCTGTGGACAGAAAGCAAGCCCGGGTCCATTTGATATTGCGGAGATATTGGGAAAAAGTGAGACTATGAAGAGAATTGAAAAATCAATAAATCTAAATTAAAAGCGAAAAACCAGAATGAAAAATCAATAGTTGAAATTTAAAAAGTTTTAATTTTTAAGTTGTTATTTTTAGTTTTTAGTTTAAAATTATGCTATAATATAGATATGAATAAGAGATTTCAGCAATTATCTTTAATATTGGTGTGCATTTTTATATTTAATGCACCTTTCTTTGCGTTGGGACAAAGTGAAGATTATCTTTCTACCCGCACTAATCAGGAAATAAAAGAAATTAATAATGATATTTTATCTAAAAAGGGGCAGATTCAAAAAATCCAGGAACAACAGGAAAAATATTCGGCGCTTATTAATCAAAAGCAGTCAGAAAAAGCTACTTTAAATAATCAGGTAGCAATACTTGATAATAGATTAGCTAAGGCCGAATTAGATATTGAGATAGTACGAACGGAGATAGACCGCACACAGCTTGAAATTCAAAAAACAGATTTGGAAATTGAGGATAAAAACAAAACTATTGATACTGAAAAAAAGCACATTTCCAATGTTCTAAAATTAATAAATAAGAATGATAATGTTTCCACCTTAGAGATCATGCTTTTAAATGATTCTTTTGCCAATTTTTTAAGCCAAGCAAAATATTTAGAAGATGTTAGTGAGGATGTAAAAACAAGCTTGGATAAATTGAATGATCTTAAAAAAGAGTTACTTGATGAAAAAAATAGTTTAAAAAAACAAAATACTGATTTAGATGAACTTAAAATAGAACTGGAAGAAAAACAAAAAGAATTAAGTGAGGAAAAAGAAAGCAAGGGGCACATTTTGGAACAAGTAAAAGAATCTGAAAAGACATATCAAATCCTGCTTGCGCAGGCAAAAAAAGAACAACAGGAAGCATCAGCGGAGATTGCCAGTATGGAAAAATTAGTAAGGGCAAAACTTGCAAATTTGGAAGGAAAAAAGTTAGAATTTAATGATAACGGCATGATTTGGCCCGTTCCAAGGAATACTATTACTTCATATTTCCATGATCCTGATTATCCATTTAGAAATATTTTTGAACATCCGGCTATTGATATTAGGGCGGGACAAGGAACGGTGCTCAAGGCCGCCGCATCCGGTTATGTGGCGCGCGTTAAAGAAGGAGTTGGCGGCAGTTATGGCTATATCATGCTTATTCACGGCGATGGTCTTTCTACTGTTTATGGACATGTATCCAAAATTTACGTAGAAGAGGATGAATATATAGTTCAGGGTCAAACCATAGGTCTTACCGGAGGTCTGCCTGGTACTCCGGGTTCCGGCGCCCTGACGACCGGTCCGCACCTTCATTTTGAGGTTCGTTTAAATGGGATACCGGTAAATCCGCTTAATTATTTAAATTAAAGAAAAATTTATTAAATAAAAAAGTGAGCTCTGAGCTCATTTTTTTATCGTATTCAGAATCCACCATGCAAAAAATATTCAAAACGAGATAGATTCTAAATCAAGTTTATGGTGACACAATAAAAATAACCTTATAAACTTTACTGACTCTTAACTTTTTATTACACTTCATTCTTTTAAGCGATTTTTTCCATGAAGGTTTTTGTGGATATCTTTAAGTTGTTTATTAGTAACATGGGTATAGATTTGGGTGGTGGCAATATTTCTGTGGCCCAGGAATTCTTGTACCAACCTAAGATCTACACCGTTGGCAAGTAAATCCGTAGCAAATGAATGGCGGATAGTATGGGGCGTGGCCATAATCGGCAGGCCGGCTATTTTTACATATTTTTTTACAATCATTTCAATGCTTTTAGGGGTCAATCTTCTAGATTCGTTGGTTTTTTCTATTCCCGGCTTATAATTTATAAATAAAGCGTCGTCCATATCTGTTCTTTTATCTAAATAAGTTTTAAGCCATTTAATGGTTCTATTGGAAAAATATATAGAACGCACTTTGCTTCCTTTGCCGACTACTGCCACCTCTAATTCGTCGCTTGATTCTTTGATTTTAATCTGTTCACGATTCAGATTTACAAGTTCGGCCACACGCAATCCGGTAGAGAATAGTGTTTCCAGTATAGCTCTGTCGCGCAAGCCTATTTTAGTGCTCACATTGGGGGCTAGAAGCAATTTCTCCACTTGTTCCAATTTTAAAAATTTAACCTCCTTGTCACTTTTATCTTTAGCCAGTTTGACACCAGAAGGGGAAAGGGAATTAATCTTTTTTTCTACAAAAAATTCCAACAAACTGCGAAGAGCGATGAGATAATAATTTTGCGTGGATTTTTTGAGTGATTTTTTGGTGCGCGAATCCGTATGGCGGGACAAAAAAACACGATATTTCCAAATTATGTCGTCATTTAATTTCTCCGGTTTTAAATCGGTATAATTATTTTCCTGCAGCCAATTGAAAAATTTTTGCAGGAAGCGAGTATAGTTTTCCTGAGTTTTACCAGAAAGCCCTCTTTCTATTTCCAAATAGTCCAAGAAATCAGGTAAATATTCAATTATAGATTTATTGTTTGTCATATAGTAAATTATAGCATAATTTTGATTAAGAAGGCGATTTTTGACTTTTAACATTTTTTTCAGTAGAGTAATTATATAGATAAACTCTAAATGATTATGGAAAATAAAACTGCTTTGCAAATTGATGATCGAAACATCTCCGAGGAAGAGGCTGGTTTTTATCGCTATGAAAAAGTTTTGGAATTTGTTAAAAAATTAGGGCAAGCCCTAGAAAAAAAAGATTTAAATAAGATTATTGAGGTTTTTCAAGACAGGATCGCGATTCGCAGTATGATGATTTTGCGCGGAAAATATGATCAATATTTACAATTAATAGTAGATTCTTTTATTTTGTTGTTGCAAAAGCATGATATTGAATTAATAAAAAAAGACTTGCAGAGATTAATTGAGTTTTTACACGAAAATAATATTTCGGAATTTATTATTCATGAGATACTCTCGGTTGCTTTTCATGTTAGAAATGAAGGGTTGTTTAATAAACTGGAAAAGATGATTGACGAGCAGAAGAATATTTTTCATAAAGAAAAAGTTTATTACTGGCTTCTTCATAGCCGAGCCAGCTGGTACGAAGTGTTTAAAAAGGATCATAAAAAAGCTATTGAATTTAACCTAAGAGTTGTTTTTGCCATGAAGAATATAGACAGGGTTTTGTATTTGAAGGCTAAATTTGGTTTGACCTATAATAAAGAATTAATGCCCAAACAAAAAATAAAAGATTTTTTATATTTTTCCGAAGAATTTTTAAAAGAAAATAATCTACACGATGCTTTTCGGGGTGAAGTAGAAGCCGGGCGCGCTTATCTGGCCTTAGCTCGGCAACAAGGACTTAAAAATGATGCGTTTGACACCCTTGAACAAGCAAAAAATATAATATTGAAATCTTTAAGGGTTTCCAAAGAAATAAATTATCCTAATTTAGAAATTATCGCCAGTGAAATGATGGCTGATATCTATAAAGAAAGAATTAAAAAAGTGCAAGCATACTTAAAGGTAAAAAGCAGAGATGATTTTATTATAAATATTATTAAAAGAACAAAGGATGATGAGAGAAAAATGAGCAGTTTTTTAAAGAAAGCCGGAATTGCCCGCAAAAAATATAATTATCAAACTGTTTTTACAGAAAAGTATAAAAAGGAATACTATAAGCATATTACTTGACAAAAAAATATTTTGTGCTAAAGTGTTTTAAACAGAACATTAACAATATTTTAAAAATGCAATGCGAGACATTGCGCATATCTTCGAGATATATGGTTCGTTGTCTTTGGACAAGCGAAGTGAAGAGTTTTTAAAATGAGTGATGTACTAACTAATTATTATAAAAAATAATTTATATATTGATAAAAACCCTTCATTTCGTGAGGGGTTTTTTTATTTTTTATTATTTAAATGGGGGTAAAAATGAAAAGAAAGAAGTTTGAGCTAGAAGAAGAAATAATTGATTATGGAAAAATATTATTTTTAAGAAATAGTGTTGAGAAGAGTCCTTTATGTTTACTTAAGGAAGTGAGCATAAAAAACAAAGAAGATGCAATAGGGAGGGCCCTGAGAATTATTCATGATATTTTTAGAGAATTATTTTTATTAAAAGTTGATTTTAAAAATATTGAACCAGCTCATGGTCTGGGACACATGGTGCGTGATTATCTTCATGCTATCAACTTGTTTCAAACAGGAAACTATGAGCCAAAATCTATCTTTGTCGGTATGATTGCCGGGGCTCTTCATGATATAGGCTGTATTTTAATTCATCGATATGACGAAAAAAATAGAGCAGTTCGTCATGCTGAGATTGGCGCATTGTTAATTCAGGATATTTTGGACAACTTAAATGTAAATGATAGTGAAAAAAAATTAATCGCTTATGCTATTGCTGCTCACACACATTATATAAATACGGAAAAAATAGAATGTAGGGATGGAGTAAAGAGGACCAGATATTCTTATGTTGATATGGTTAACCAAAAACCTTTTGAGTTAGTTTATTTTCCTCGCTGGGTTGATAGATTGGATTGTAATGGCCCGGCATTCGTAGCCAGACATTATTTAACCTTAGTTAAAAATCATGAAGATTTTGAAGGTGATAGATTTCACAAGATTAATAGTTTTTTAGAACGAATGAAACCTTTTTCAAGAGAAAAGACAGGACACCCAACAATGCTTAGTCATCTGGATATGTTTGCTAGTTCCCAAAATAATAAAAATATTTATGGAAAATATGATTATGGTTTTATGATTCAGGTCCGTAATTTCCACAAGATTTTAATGGAAAGAACCATCAATTTAGTGTTATCTGGAAAAGGGAAATATGATTATGATGAGGATGAGTTGATAAATACTTGGACGATTTTTCTTCAACAGAATATTGAGCCGACAGAATCAGGTAAAAATGGAAGTTTAATTTTAGAAAAAAAGTTTAGAAAATTAAATAAGAATGTTAAAAAAATTTGGGCAAATGGTTTTATTGAGACCATGATACAATATATTAAATGGTCCGATTATCATTTGCGGTTATCTGAAAAATGGTCGCAAGAATGGTTTGAAATTCCTTATTATTGTAAAGATATCAGAAAAGTTATGATATTAAATAAAAACTCCCAGAATTTTATTGATAATAAAATTAAGATTTTAAGAAAGGAGGATTGAAATGCAGACAAATGATTTTGGGGCGCAAAAAATATTAGCCCACCCAGATAAAATCACTAATTATTTTGAGGGAAAAGAAAAAACAATTATAGTTTTTGAAATTTATATGTCTAGTAAGTGTGACGCTAAATGCCCAAAATGTTTTCGAAAAGATAATATTATTGAACCCTGTGAGCTTAGTTTAAAGGAAGTCAAGAATTACTTGAAACAACTCAAAGATTTTGGTGCTAAGGCCGTGATTTTTTCTGGTGGGGGGGAGCCACTTATTTGTCGAGACACACCCAGTGCTATGTCATTTGCGAAAAGAATAGGATTAAATGTGGGTCTAAATACCAATGGTATGAATTTACACAAAGGCTTTATTAATTTGGAGTTATTGGCCGCAAATTGTGATTTTATCAGAATAAGTTTGGATGCTGGTGATTTTAAAATGTATCAAAGAACACATGGAATGAAAGAAAAAATTTTTGATGAAGTAGTATCTAATATTAAAGAAATTATCAGTGTTAGAAATAAATTAAACTCTAAAACTGTAATTGGCGCCGGATATTTAACAGGAAAAGACACTTCTGGCATTGAGGATATGGAAAAATTTGTAATTCTTTGCAGGGAAATAGGATTGGATTTTGCTCATTTTCGTCCTTTCCATTGGGATTTTATTTCTATTAGTGAACAGTTAGGGATATTAAAAAGAAAATACGCTCATGAGATAAAAATTCTTGCCTCTGATCAAAAATATAATTATTTTAACAAAATTAATGGATTAAGCAATGTTTGTCACGGTATTCATTTTTTTACAGTTATCGGAGCAGACAAACATGTTTATGCTTGTTGTCATTTGGCAGAAGACAGAAAATATTCTTTAGGTACTTTAGAGAATAAAAGTTTTAAAGATATTTGGAAAAACAGAAGAGACATCTTTAAAATAATAGATACATCAAAATGCGTTCCTTTTTGCAGGTGTTGCAACATTAATCGGGATATTGATTATATTTTAAAAATTAGTGAAAATAGTCATGTTAATTTTTTATAGTTATTGAATTAAGACCTCTTAAAAGTAATTTTAAAGAGGTCTTTTTTTCATGCTTGACAAAGATGTCTTTGTCTGATAATATAGCTTGAAGGTCTTTTACAATTTAAGAAAAATAAATAATAAAAAACAATGCGAGTCGTTGTGTGAAATATTGGTTTTTCTCATTCGTTATCAAAAAGGATATTGGCGAAGTGAGGGGTTTTTTATATAAAAAAAAGTATTTTGTTATGTGTTTTAATCAAAAAATCTAATATGTAATACCATAGAAAGTCTTGCTGTTAATATCGTAACCACAAAAGATTTGAATAAAGAAGAGGCAAAACAGTTGTGGCTCAACCTAGTGTCAGAAATAAAATTTTTCGAAGACGAAGCAGGTTCTATGAAGGAAAAAATGTTATTGGCAGTAAGACAAGATTAAGTTTTTATATAAATTTTCAACTTTAAATTAAAGGAGAATTGAATAATGAAGGTTTTGTTGGATATTTTTTATAATAAAGGGCGATGGTTTGAGATAATAGCACCAATAATATTCATGATTTCTTTGGGTGCACATGTATTTGCAAATGAAATGATAGGCATTATTCTCTTGGGTATGATTGTTGCAGTAGCTGCAGGTTTTAGATTTAAGGGTTTAATAAGGTTTATATTTATAGCAATCGTTTTTTTTATTATTCGTTGGTTAGTCTTTGATATTTGGGGAATACAACCTGTGCGGGGCGAATATTTTGGATTAAATAATTATTTGTTGTTACTGTTTTGTGGATTTATGTCCTCTATGTTTATGTTTTTAGTGAATTATTTAGTAGATAAAAAAATAAGTCAAAATAAGGAAAAATATTTTGAACAGTTATTGAAAGCAACTATTAATAGACATTTTAACCATGATGATTGTAGGTATTATGCAAAGAGAATAGCAAATTTAAAACTTGATAATGATACCTGGGAAAAGGTTTGGTATAAATGTTTTAACAATGAAGGATTTGATCAAGATATTATTATTTATGCTCTAATTTGTGACTTACAAGAAGCAAAATTTTATCCAGCAGTTCAGGATAATAAAGATTTTTGGAATAAGATTTTTGCAAGATTAGAAACTAGAGATTTTGGATATATAATTCATCATTATAGCAGATTAAAGTTTTTAAAAGCATAATTAAATAACAAGCTCTTTCGAGTAAATCGAGAGAGTTTTTTATTGACTTTTCTGGGGTTTTTCGGTAGAATATTGGTACATAGACTGGATTCCCTCCGCCGACTGGCGGATTCGCGAGAATGAAAAAGGGAAATTAAATTAGATTTAAATTTATATTTTAATATATATTTAATAACTACAAGTTCCAGGAAGTTATGGTTGGTATTATTATAATAAACTATAAAGATTATGCGAATAGGTTCCTGGCTGATTGCCGGGATTCTTTGCGCACACAATCTTTTCAGGAAGAAAAAGTTCGATTTTATATCGTAGATAATGCTTCATCAAAAGAATCCAGAAACAGCTTAAAAGATAATTTTCAGGAAGCGGTTATTCTGCCACGCTCGGACGGTAATTATGCCGCGGCCAACAAATTGGGAGTAGAGACTGCTCTGGGGGATGGGTGTAACTATATAGTGATCGCTAATATGGATACGGTTTTTGATAAAAATTGGCTCCGGGAATTAATATTGGCTGTGGATAGTGACGATCGAATTGGCGTAGTCCAATCAAAAATGCTGCTTTACCCTAAAATAGAAGAAGAAAAAAAACATCCAAAGATAAATAGTATTGGTAATGTAATACATTTTTTAGGATTTGGCTTTACTTCCGGATACAAAGAGGCGGATCGGGAAATTGGGGGATTACCGGAGATTAGTGGATATGCAAGCGGATGTTCTTTTATTATTAAAAAAGAGGTATTGGAAAGAATCGGCAATTACGATGAAGAGTATTATATGTATCACGATGATATTGAGATGAGTTGGCGAGTAAAACTTGCCGGATACAAGATAGTTTTAGCGCCCAAGTCTATTATGTATCACAAATATGAATTTTCCAGAAGTGTGCGCATGCTTTATTATATGGAGCGCAATCGTAATTTAATAATGTTTCATTATTATCGTTTGCCGACTTTATTATTGATTTTACCCATGATGATGGTTATGGAAGCGGGTATGATTTTATATTCAATACCCGGTAAATGGTTTTTAACAAAAATGAAAGCAATTGGATATTTTTTAAGACCTGTAACCTGGATGAAAATAACAAGAAAGAGAAGAAAAATAAATGCTTTGCGTCGCGTAACCGATCGTGAAATTATTAAGAATTTTGCCAGCAGAATAATTTTTCAGGAAATAGAAAATCCTGTTTTGAAATATATAGCCAATCCAATCATGGATTTATATTGGCAGATGGTTAAATATATTATAGTCTGGTGATAATAATGATGCAAATCTATGAATTATATGCAAATATGGCGAATTTGAATTATGCAAATAAAATTTATTTTTAATTCGCGTAATTCGTAATCTGTGAATTTGCATATTAATTTGCGGTATTTGCACTATGATTAAAGATGGATTTAAGTATTGTGATAGTACAATATAAGACTAAAGAAAAAACCCTCAAGTGTTTGAGGTCTGTTTATGATAGTGATATTCGTGATTTGCAGTCTGAAATTATTGTAGTAGATAATGATTCACGCGACGGAATAGGGGAAATTATTAAAAAAAATTTTAGAGATGTTATTTTTATTCAAAATGATAAAAATATCGGCATGGGAGCCGGTAATAATTCCGGCATTAAACACGCTACAGGAAAATATATTTTAATTTTAAACGCGGATATTGTAGTAAGTGAAAATTCAATTTTTAAATTATATAATTATATTAAAAATCATAAAGATGTCGGGTTGGTTGCCCCTAAGCTTTTAAATCCCAATGGTTCAATGCAGCAATCTTGTTTTCGTTTCCCTACTTTTTTTCTACCCCTTTATAGAAGAACCTTTATGTCAATGTTTGGCGAGAAACGCTTGCATTATTTTTTGATGAAAGATTTTGATTATGCTAGCATTAAGGAGGTTGACTGGATAATGGGCTCTTGTTTTATATTAGAAAAAAAATTAATTGATAAACTTGGTGGTTTTGATGAACGATTTTTTATGTATTTAGAAGATACTGATTTGTGCAAAAGAGTTTGGAAATCCAAATTAAAAATAATTTATAATCCGGAAATAAATGTAATTCATGATCATGGCAGGGGTAGTGCGAAGCAGGCTTGGTATATAGGTATATTTACCAATAAATTAGCGAGAGAACACATTAAATCATGGTTAAAATATTTTTGGAAATGGGGAAAATGGTTTAAATAGAATAATTTTTTTATTATTTTTATTGTTAGTGAGAAATTAAGGTATTTTTTAAAAACTAATAAAATTTTTAATTTTATAAATAATTTTTAAAGTTTAAATTTTTAAACAAGGGTTGTAGTTTAGAGTTTAAGCATTAAAAATTTTTGATTTATTTATAAAATTTAAAAATTGTTTATATTTATGCAAAAAGTTAAAAAGGCAGTTGTGGCAGTAGCCGGTTCCGGAACCAGGCTTTTGCCCGCAACCAAAGCAATGCCCAAAGAAATGTTGCCAATAGTTGATAAGCCCATTATTCAATTGGTGGTAGAAGAATTGGTGGAGGCGGGAATAGAAGATATTATTTTGGTTACAAAATGGGATAAAAAACCCCTGGAGGATCATTTTGACCACAGTTGGATACTGGAACACGAACTTAAAAATAGCGGAAAGGAAAAAAGGTTAAAAGAAATAGTTCGGATATCAGAAATGGCAAATTTTATTTATATCAGGCAAAAGGGACCCTATGGGAATGGTACCCCTGTTTTGTCTGCGGCTAATCTCGTAAAGGACGAACCCTTTATGTATGTTTGGGGAGACGACTTAGTAAAATCAAAAATATCATTTGCTAAGCAAATGGTGGATGACTTTCATGAAACAGGCCACTATATGATAGGGGTACAGGAAGTGCCGGGAGACCAAGTTGATCGATATGGTATTGTTAGTCTAAAAGAGGGCACTATGCAAATAAACGATATTATTGAAAAACCATCTATTGAATCCGCACCTTCAAATTTAGCTGATTTTGGTAGAATGATTTTGAATCAGGAAATAATAGATGTTTTAAAAAAGACGGAACTGGGGAAGGGAAATGAACTTTGGATTGTTGATGCTATAAAAAAGTATATAGAAAACGGTGGAGAATTTTATGCTAAAAAAGTAGAAGGCGGGGAATGGCTCACAACGGGAGATCCATTGAACTATTTAAAGGCCATATTGAAGTATGCCATGGACAGAGAAGATTTGGCGGGTCCGATAAAAGAGCATTTCAAGACATTATAGCAGGCGGGACCTGCAAATCTGATGGTCTTAAAGTTTAAAAGGTTGAAAGTAATAAAAAAACACATCAATCGTGGTGTGTTTTTTGTTTAATTTAGAACCTTAAATTAGAGAATTATTTATAAAAATTTTTATTGTATCAACAATTTGTATAATCCTTTTTGGTTACCGATTTGTGCATAAAAGTATAGCGTGTCTCCCTTTTTGTTTAAAACAGTGTTTGTTATACCATCTAATTCAATTATTTTTGTAATATTATATTTTTCTCTGTCATCCAATTCAATAACATTAATATTTTTATTTGTAGAGTAAATAATATTGTTATTACTTGGATGCCAAATAATGTTATCAATTTTTTGGCTTATTCTAGTTAGCAATTTTTTTTGTAAATTTTTTAAATTAAATATCCAAACCTCAAAGTCGTTGGTATATAGCAATCTTGTGTCGTCTGCCCAATATGTTTTAGTAATATTGTTGATGGTTTCGCGCAAGGGCTTGAAATTATCGTACGGATCTATCAAATAAAGAATTTTATGTTTAGGGTCATAGAGGTTTATTAGTTTGTGCCCGTAATTTATAAAAGAATAATCTGAAAGCGGAAGACTGATTTGATTGACTTCCCGAGCCTCATCAATATTGTATATTTTTAACAAAGAGTTATCTTTTTGATTTTCAATAAAAAAAATAGTTTCATTTTTAGCAATATAATCTTTTAAAAAGTCATTCTTGAAAATAATTTTATTTGTGTGATTGTTGAAATTATAATAATTTAAAGTATTTTTATCTTTATAAAAAATTTTATTATCATTATTTATATCCCATTTTATATCATCTATATTTTTACCGATAATCTTGTTTAATGATATAGGATTTTCGGGATTATTTAAGTCAAAAATTTCATTGTTTATAATTATTTTTTTGCTGTTTTCTGACCACCTAATTATTGAGTCAGTTAAAATTTTATTTTCGGTTTTTAATATTTTTTCCGTTTCTGAGTCAATATCTATAAAAATTATTTCATTTTCATCATTAATTGTAATCAATCTTTTATTATTAGGAGAAATGGTGCTGTTTATTTCTGTTTTTGGCATCATTAAGAGTGGTAAGTTGTCTTTGAATAAATTAATATCTTCTGCAAATGTCGATTGTCCAGGATTGATTGTTAATTTTTTTTTCCACGGCAGATAATCTTTTAAGTTAATCTCTACTGTATATTCTTCTGGTGATAAATTTTTTATTTTTGCCGGAGTTGTTATGTATCCACCACCACTAGAGAATATTTTTTTAAAAATATTTTGTTGAACCTTGTTGTTTATTAATATTCGTGCTCCGCGAGGGTTGGAATTGATAATCAAACTCCCTGTTTTTTGCACCTTAAAACCTCCGGAAAATTTATAGCCGGCAGCATACATTGATATTATGGGGGTAATAACTATAAAAAGAAAAACAAAGAATAAATATAGAAATTTTCTTGTTTTTAGGGTCATTTGTAATTAATTATAAATTTTGAATTATAAATTATTTTTTTATTTACGAATTATATCTGCTCCTATTTTTTGCAACCTCTCTACTATGTTTTCGTATCCGCGATCTATCTGGTAAGCATTATCTATTTCTGTTACCCCCTTAGCCATTAAGGCAGCTATTAAAAGAGTGATGCCGGCGCGTAAATCGGGACTTAGCACCTTTTTACCAAGAAGTTTTACTGGTCCGGTTATAATTACTCTATGGGGATCGCACAAGGTAATATCGGCACCCATTAATATTAATTTATCCACAAAAAATAATCTTCCCTCAAACATCCATTGTTGTATTAGGGTATTTCCCTTGGCTTGTGTAGCCAAAACCACAAAAGGACTGATAGCATCAGGGGAAAGGGCGGGCCATAAGCCATCCTGTATTTTTTCAACCGCATAAATAGTGCTTGGAAATATTTCTAATGATGTGGCAGTGCATTTATAATTAATACCCATTTTATCAAAAATATGCAAAGCCATTTTTAAATCGTCGCTTATAATATTTGTAAGCTTTAAGTGGTTTTTGGTGGCTGCCGCAAGACAAGCAAAGGAAATTGCCTCCACATAATCACTTCTTAGGGTGTGGATTGCACCTCTTAATTTTTTAACTCCGATTATTTTTATAGTATTAGTTCCCATGCCCGTTATTTTTGCACCCATTTTATTTAAAAAATTTGTCAGATCTTGGACATGTGGTTCCGCAGCAGCATTTTCAATAATAGATTTGCCCTTAGCCAATACGGCCAGAAGTATGGCGTTTTCTGTGGCGGTAACAGATTGTTCTCCAAGAAATATATTGGTCCCCCTTATGCTGTTGTTGGAAATTTTATAAACATCTGCGTTATTTAATTTTTCTGTTTTAATTTTTGCTCCAAATTCTTCTAGTACTTGCAAATGGGCATCCAGTGGCCTTTTTCCAATTATACATCCCCCCGGATGAGGCATAGACATTTTGTGAAATTTAGAAGTAAGAGAACCCATTAGGGTAATGCATCCTCGGAGTTTGTTGGTTAATTCGGGATTTAGATTCGTTGTTTTTATTTTTTTAGCCTGTATCTGGTAGCAGTGTTTATTTATTTTTTTAATATCAACCCCAATATCGCGCATAATATCTATCATCGCATCTTTATCTCCGATATCAGGAACATTCTTTATAATACATTTTTGGTTAGTTAAGAGGCAGGCGGCAAAAATAGGAAGAACAGAGTTTTTATTTCCAGATATTCTGATATTTCCTTTTAATTTTTTACTGCCGGTTATGATTAATTTAGACATAGTGTTTGATTTAAAGTTAAAAGGTCATAAAGTCTAAAATTAATTAAATTAATATTGTGAAGCAATTCCAGACTTTAAGACTTTATAAATTTTTTATTTTCAACTATCCTTTATTATACCCCAAACTAACATCTTTTAAAACCATCTTGTCAATAATTGTTGTATTGTGTTAAAATTAAATAAATTAAGCTTATAGATTTTATGGATAAAAATAAATTTAAAAACAGAATATTTAAAGACATTTTTTTTATTTCAAGTATTGTTTTATTGGTTCTCTTTAGTTTTTTTGCCGGAATATATATTGCCGGAAAGAGTGATTATATCAGAGACGCCTCTATTCGAAAAATTGAATATGTTGGTGATGTAATTATAAACAACAAAGAAAACGAGGGGGGCATAGAAAAAGATGTAGATTTTAAGTTATTTTGGGATGTTTGGGATTCATTGAAGCTGCAATATGTTGACAGGGAAGAACTCAGCGAGAAAAAAATGTTTTATGGCGCAATTCATGGCATGGTAGCTTCTTTGGGGGATCCATATACCGTTTTTATGGAACCAAAGATTGCAAAAGAATTTGAAGAAGATCTAGCCGGAACATTTGAGGGTATAGGAGCTGAAATCGGCATAAAGAATGATATTTTGACAATTATTGCGCCGCTTCCGGATATGCCCGCAGAAATTGCGGGACTCAAGGCTGGAGACAAGATACTGGCTATTAATGATGAATCTACCTCGGGGATTTCCATAGATGAGGCCGTAAATAAAATTCGAGGACCAAAAGGTACAGATGTAATCCTTTCTGTTGCTCGCAATGGAGTTGACGGGTTACAAAAAATCACTATTACCAGAGGAGCTATTTCAGTAAAAAGTGTTCGCTCTACTTTGCGTGATGATAATATATTTATAATTAAGATTACAAATTTTAACGGAGACACGGAAGATTTATTCAATGATGCCGTTAAGGAGGTGATAGCAAAAGAGCCAAGAGGTATTATTTTAGATCTTAGAAACAATCCTGGTGGATATTTAGATACCGCAATTGAGGTTTCTAGTGAATGGGTAGAGGATGGTTTAATTGTTACAGAGCAATATAATGAAGAAAAAAAGACTGAACACTTATCAAGGGGTAGGGCAAGATTAAAAACATATAAAACGGTAGTTTTAGTTAATCAAGGCAGTGCTTCAGCATCCGAAATTGTATCCGGGGCCCTGCAAGATTATGGTTTGGCTAAAATTGTGGGAAAAACAACTTTTGGCAAAGGTTCTGTGCAGATATTAAATAATTTTTTTGATGGTTCCTCGGTCAAGATAACTGTTGCCAAATGGCTGACGCCCAAGGGGCGAAGTATTAACGATGAAGGGATTGCCCCCGACATTGAAATAGATTTAACAAGCGATGATTATAACAATGATCAAGACCCTCAATTAGAAGAAGCAGTTAATATATTGTTAAATAATTAATTTAAATTTTATGGAAAATAAAATTAAAATAAAATTAGATATAGGGATTTATCCACTGGAAGCAGTTTATGCCGCATGTTACATGTTTATAGATAGAGTTTATATTTATTTAGAGGATATAAATGAAAAAAAACAAATTTTTTTGCAGTTTAAAGCTAAAGAAGAAAAGTTGGATATGGAAGTTATAAAAGGAGAATTTTTAAATGAATTATTGCACTGTGTTTATAGAATTAATATTGCGAAAAACAACAAAAAAATCAGAGAATATATTGTAGAAAAAGCTTTGTTTTCCGCAATTAGTCAGTCAGACAATGAAGATGATTTAATTTTTGATGATCCTTTAGGCATAGCAATTCCATGGGAGGAGAAGTATGGGGATGGTAAAAAATAAATAATTAATCAACCAATAAATGTTACAAATTAAATTAAATAAAAATTTATATAAACTTAAAGCTGTTAATGCAGCAATAAAAGAGTTTAAAAACTTGGCTGATTTTGAAATTATAAAAGAAAAAGATAAATATTTAATCAATTTAAGCAATATAAAGAATGAAGCTCGGAACAAAGTTTGTGATGAATTCTGTAATTTTGTTTTGTATTTGATGAATAAAAATTAACTTATGCCTTCTCAAAAAAATAAATTTAAATATGTCTCGAAAAAAGCGTCTTTGGGGTGTAAAAATTTAGCTTTTTTTAGGTTTAGAAATATTAATAATGAGTATATAATTACCAATGATTATGGTGATTATGTTTTTTTATCAAAAAATAATTTTAATGATTTAATGCAGGGTAAATTGAAAAAAAATAGTAAAATTTATCAAGATTTAGCTAAAAACAACTTCATAAAAGACAAAATAGATACAGAAAAAGTTGTGGCTAAATATCGTACTAGAAAAAATTATTTATTTGCCGGACCCAGTCTGCATATTATGGTGGTCACCTTAAGGTGCAATCATCGCTGTTTATATTGCCATGCTTCTGCGCGTGACATGGAAGACATGGAAAAGGACATGACAAAAGAAACCGCCAAAAAAACTTTGGATAATATTTTTAAAACAACTAGCGGATATATTGTTATAGAATTTCAAGGAGGTGAGCCACTGGTTAATTGGCCTATTATTAAGTTTGTTGTTGAAGAAGCGAGGCGCAAAAACAAAAAAGCAAAAAAAGAGCTTTCACTTAGACTCATATCCAATTTTAGCTTAATGGATGAAGAGAAATATCAATATTTAATAAAAAATAAAGTAGAAATGTGCACATCCTTGGATGGACCGGAAAAATTACACAATAAAAACAGGCCATCCACCACAGGGGTAAATAGCCATAAAAATATTGCAAAATGGATAAACAGGTTTAACGAAGATTATCCAGTTCTAAGAAAAAGGGGTTATATTTGGAAAATAGGAGCAATTGTAGTAATTAGTAAATATTCTTTAAAAAATCATAAAGAAATAATAGATGAATATATAAAATTTGGTTTTAGCAGTCTTTTTTTGCGTCCCCTAAATCCCTTTGGTTTTTCGCATGAAGTTTGGAGTAAAATAAATTATTCTGCGGATGAATTTATTGATTTTTATAAAAAATCTCTAGATTATATTATAGAAAGAAATTTAGCGGGAATATATATTGTTGAAAAGTGGGCAAAAACATTCCTGCAAAAAATACTTACAGATAATGACCCCAACATGATGGAAATCCGCAATCCATGCGGAGCAGGACTTGGGCAGCTCGCTTATAATTATAATGGGGATGTTTATACCTGTGACGAGGGGCGTATGATGAGTATGATGGGTGATGAAAGTTTTAAAATTGGTAGTGTTAAGGATGATTATGAAAAAATAGTAACCCACACTGTAACCAGAACACTTTGTTCAGCCTCTTGTTTGGAGGGCGTGGCCGGATGCAGTAATTGTGCATATTTACCCTATTGTGGAGTGTGTCCAATTTATAACTATTTTGAACAGGGTAATATTTTTGGCCAATCCGCCACAAATGATAGATGTAAAATTAACCTAGCTATACTTGATTATTTGCTTTTAAAATTAAAAAATGATAAAATAAAGAAAGAAGTATTTTTAAATTGGTTGAAAAAATAAATGAAAAAAAATATTAAAAAAAATTCAAACAATTTATTTCCGTCTATCAAGAAGGATGTAAAAGATTTTTTAACTAGCGAAGAAGGAAGTATTAACAAAAAAGATGTAGCCAGGATAGCTATGAGCGTTTTGGCTTTGGGCATCGGTTTGGCGGGCGCTATGAAGCCGGATCCCACCGAGGCTGCTTGCACCCATGCCTCACATAGTTCTCATAGTTCTCATGGTTCCCACGCTTCACACGCCTCCCACGCTTCACACGCCTCCCACGCTTCACACGCCTCCCACGCTTCACACGCCTCCCACTCTAGTTATTAATTCTAATTGTTTTTGTGGGTAAAAATAAGATCTTATACGATCAATTATTTATTATTTTGGTCGTTTTTTTATTTGTTTTTAAAAATTATCAAATTCTTTTTTTTATTACGGTTTTATGGTAGAATTTACTTATAATCTTATTAATTTATGTTAAAATAATATTTAAATATGAAACTTGATAAACTATTTAACCCTAAAACCATTGCTGTGATTGGCGCCAGCAATGAAAAGGGGACTGTTGGGTATTTTCTTTTTAAAAATTTAATCAGTAGTGATTACGAAGGTATTGTGTATCCGATAAACATTAAAAGAAGCAGTGTGCAAAGTATCAAGGCTTATCCATCAATAAAGGATTTGCCGGATAAAATTGATTTAGCTATTATTGCTACTCCGGCTAAAACTGTTCCGGGTATCATAAAAGAATGTGGGGAGGCGGGGGTTGGCGGAGCGGTAATAATTTCTGCCGGATTTAGCGAAGTTGGAAAAGAGGGTATAGCTATGTGTGATGATATTTTAAAACTTTCCCGTAAATATAACATGAGAATTATTGGACCGAATTGTCTCGGGTTTATTCGTCCTTCATTGCACCTAAATGCAAGTTTTGCCAGTCAGATGGCTTTGCCCGGCAAAATCGCGTTTATTTCTCAAAGTGGCGCCTTGTGTACCGCTATTTTGGATTGGTCGGTCAAAAATAATGTTGGTTTTAGTCATTTTGTATCCATTGGTTCTATGCTCGATGTCGGCTTCCATGATTTAATTGATCATTTTGGTCAGGATCCGGAAGTATCCAGTATATTGATTTATATGGAATCTTTAAATAATGCACGCAAATTTTTGAGTGCAGCACGCGCTTTTTCTAAAGGAAAACCGATTATTGTGTTAAAAGTCGGCAGAAGTAACGAGGGCGCGAAAGCGGCTAAATCGCATACTGGAAGTTTAGCCGGAAACAATGCGGTATTTGATGCGGCCTTTGAAAGAGCGGGAATCGTGAGGGTGAATACTGTAGTTGGTTTGTTTCATACCGCCAAGGCCCTTGCTATGCAACCCCGTCCTTTGTCCGCTAAAATGGTTGTGGTTACCAATGCTGGAGGAGCCGGAGTTATCGCCACGGATTCATTAATTTACTCCGGAGGATCTTTAGCATCTCTCTCTAAAAAAACGATTGTTAAATTAAATAAAATCCTCCCCAATGCTTGGAGTCATAATAACCCGGTAGATATTTTGGGAGACGCTGAATCTATGAGGTATAAAAAAACAGTAGAGGTGTGCTTGCGAGATGAAAATGTAGATTCAATTTTAATAATTTTAACTCCACAGGCCATGACAGATCCGACTTCTGTAGCGCGTGAAATAGTGGTCATCTCCAAAAATAACAATAAACCTATTTTTGCTTGTTGGATGGGTGGAAACACGGTGGCTGAAGGTAGAAGTGTTTTGGAACAAGGAAGTGTTCCCGTGTATCGCAGTCCGGAGGACGCAATAACCTGTTTTATGAATGTTTATAACTATTCTAAAAATTTAAAACTTCTTCATGAAACACCATCCACTATCCCACATGCTTTTACTCCTAAAATTAAAGAAAATAAAAAGCTAATTTTGGAAGTTGCAAATAGTGGTAGGGACACACTAACCGAAGCGGAGTCCAAAAAATTATTAGATAATTATGATATTCCAGTAGTAAAACATGCTATAGCCAAGGATGCCAAGGAAGCCGGTAAACTTGCCAGTAAAATCGGTTTTCCGGTAGTAATGAAGATACTTTCACCGGATATTCTGCATAAAACCGATGTGGGTGGTGTGAAGTTGGACATTAATTCTGAAGAAGAAGCACAGCATGCTTTTGAAAAGATAATTAATTCAGTGCGCAAACACAAACCCAAAGCGGATATCCACGGTGTTTTTATTGAGGGTATGGTAAATAAAAAATATGAACTTTTGATTGGCTGCAAGAAAGATCCAATATTCGGTCCGGCAATTGTATTTGGTATGGGCGGGGTGGCCGTAGAGGTGTTTAAGGATACCAAGGTTGGCTTGCCGCCGCTCAACATGGCGCTCTCAATGCGCATGATTAATGAAACTAAAATATCCAAGCTTTTAAAAGGTTATCGAAATATGACCGGAATAGATATTCAAGCTATTCAGTTTTTATTATATAAATTTGCTTATTTAATTATTGATTTTCCGGAAATTAAAGAAATAGATATCAATCCTTTTGCGGTTGATGAAAATGGCGGAATTGTTTTGGATGCAAAAGTTATTTTAGATAAAGAAGTGATGAAAAAAGAGATTATTCCTTATTCACATTTAGTGATTTCTCCATACCCTAAAGAATATATCACTCAATTCAAAATGAAAAATAAAAAGTTGGTTATTATTCGTCCGATAAGGCCAGAAGATGAGCCCCTGGAACGAGAACTCTTTAAAATTTTTTCTAAAGAAACCCAAAGACATCGTTTTTTTCATCTAATTAAAGATATTTCACATGAATTACTACAAAGATATACTCACATTGATTATGATCGGGAGATTGCTTTAATAGCGGAACTCACGGAAAGAAAAAGAAAAAAAATAATCGGTGTGGTGCGTTTAATTAGCGACCCATATAACGAATCAGCAGAATTTGCAACGGTTATAGGTGATCCTTGGCAATATCAAGGACTTGGAAATAAATTCACCGATTATATTCTGGAAATAGCAAAAAGCAGGGGATTAAAAAGAGTTTACGCTAAATTTTACAAGGATAATAACCCTATTATTAGTATTTTTAAGAAAAGAGGTTTTGAAATCAGTTTTAAGGGGGATACGGGATATGCGGAATTGAGTTTGTGAATGGGGGTAGTGGTTTGTTTTATAGAAGGAAAGCATTAAAAGAAAAAGATATTGAATTTAAAGATGGAGACAGGGTTTGGAGCATAGACTCAGATTGTTGTGGCTATGGCATGGTGGCAGTTGGGCGGGAAACAATAAAAACCGATCTATTTTTCACGAAAAAGAAAAGAAGGTGACTATCACCTTTGAAGCCCCTTAATTTTTGTTTTTTGCAAACTACACCCGATATAGCAAGATATCGGGTTTTTTATCGTATAGGAATTTCCCCCCTAACCCCATATCTGTTATATGGCTTCATCTTGTGGGGGATCTCCCGAAATTTCAAAAAGCCTTTCAGGCTTTTTTGTGTTAAATATATCTTTAAAATATTGGTTATCGCATTTAGACATTTAAAAATCTAACTTTACTGCCTCTGGTTGAGGCATATATTATCTTACTTTGTTAATGATTGCATTTTCTTGATTTTTTTAACTTTTTCGTTAATTACCTTTTTTAATTGTAC
>Ga0208953_1000471_pt1 | contig 34051 bp, 18 predicted proteins | sample RifOxyB2_FD_184033 | JGI IMG/M metagenome (GOLD analysis project Ga0208953, IMG submission 184033) | Groundwater microbial communities from Rifle, Colorado - Rifle Oxygen_injection B2 (SPAdes) | ecosystem: Environmental > Aquatic > Deep subsurface > Groundwater | place: USA: Rifle, Colorado...
CGAAGTCGTCCGACTTCACGGTCAGCATTTCCTGCAGGGCGTAGGCCGCGCCGTAGCCCTCCAGCGCCCAGACTTCCATTTCGCCGAACCGCTGGCCGCCGAACAGGGCCTTGCCGCCCAGGGGCTGCCTGGTGATGAGGCTGTAAGGGCCCGTGGAGCGGGCGTGCACCTTGTCTTCCACCAGGTGGATGAGCTTCAGGATGTACATGTAGCCTATCGTCACCTTTTCGTGGAACTGTTCGCCGGTCCTGCCGTCGAACAGGTTGATGCGGCAGTAGTCGTCCGGCAGGTATTCTTCCGGCACGCCGCTGTTCTTGAGGTGGTCCTTCGCCAGCTGGACCATCTGGATGACGCCGGGCTTCTGCGCGCCCGGGTGTTCCTTTATATCCTTTATGACGTCGTCTACGGTGACTTCGCCGCGCTTCTTCTTCCTCTTGTCGTCCCAGTATTTCCAGAACTCGAGGTTGTCTTCGGCGGCGCCGTCGAACACGGGGCAGACCATCTGGGTGTCCAGCTGCTTGCCGGCCCAGCCTATCATGGTCTCAAGTATCTGGCCGATGTTCATACGGGACGGAACGCCCAGCGGGGACAGCACTACGTCCACCGGCGTGCCGTCCGGCAGGTACGGCATATCTTCTTTGGGCAGTATGCGCGCTACCACGCCCTTGTTGCCGTGGCGGCCGGAGAGCTTGTCGCCGACCTGCAGCCTTCTCTTGAGGGCTATGTAAACTTTAACCACCTTGTTGACGGTCACGGGCAGTTCGCCGGTCTGCTTGAGCAGCTCTTTTTCGCGGGCGTACTTGTCCTTGATCTTCTTTTCCATCAGCTTGTAGAACTCTTCCACGTCGGAGCCTTTCTTCTCGTCCTTCAGGGCGTCCTTGCGGAAGTTCTTCAGCGCTTCCAGGTTCAGGTGCTGTTCGGCGTTGATCTCGTCGACGCGCTTCTTCTCTTCGGGCTTGGAGAGCTTTTCCCTGCGCACGAAGATGCGCGTGCCCATGATCTTGCCGTACACGCCGGGCGGGACCCGCAGCGAGGTGTCGGTCACGTCCTCGGCCTTCTTGCCGAAGATGACCTTCAGCAGGCGCTCTTCGGGGGAGAGCTGCTGCTCGCCCTTCGGGGAGACCTTGCAGACCAGGATGTCGCCCTGGCGGACCATCGTGGACGGGACCACCACGCCTTCGGAGTCTATGTGCTCCAGCGCGTCGGAGCCGACGTTGGGGATGTCGCGGGTTATTTCTTCGGGGCCCAGCTTGGTGTCGCGGGCTTCCACTTCGAATTCCTCTATGAAGATCGAGGTCAGCGCGTCTTCCTCGACCAGCTTCTCGGAGACCAGGATGGCGTCTTCGTAGTTGAAACCTTCCCAGGACATGAACGCCACCAGGAGGTTCTTGCCCAGCGCCAGCTGCCCCTGCGAGGTCGCGGGGCCGTCGGCGATGATGTCGCCCTTCTTTATGATGTCGCCGCTGCGTACCGTGGGCTTCTGGTTAACGCAGGTGTCCTGGTTGGAGCGCCTGTATTTTATCAGGTGGTAGATGTCGGGCTCTTTGGAGTTGTCCGGCTTTATGGAGATCATTTCCGCCGAGGCGTACAGGACCTTGCCCGAGGTGCGGGCGCTGACGCAGGCCCTGGAGTCCTTGGCTATGGCCGGCTCCACGCCGGTGCCGACCAGCGGCGGCTCGGTGACCAGGAGCGGCACGGCCTGGCGCATCATGTTTGAGCCCATCAGCGCGCGGTTGGCGTCGTCGTGCTCGAGGAACGGCACGCAGGCGGCCGATATCGATACGACCTGCATCGGGGACACGTCCATGTACTCCACCTTTTCGGAGCCCACGAACACGTAGTCGTCCTTCAGGCGGCCGTAGACCTTGTCCTGGGTCAGCTTATCGTTGGCGATGGGGGTGTTGGCCTGGGCGACGAAGATGTCGTCCTCGAGGAAGGCGGTAAGGTATTCGACCTTATCGGTCATCTTCTTGGAGTCGACCTTCCGGTAAGGCGTCTCGATGAGGCCGTACTGGTTGACCTTAGCGTAGGCGGCCAGCGAAACGATGAGGCCGATGTTCGGGCCTTCGGGCGTTTCTATGGGGCAGACGCGGCCGTAATGGGTGTAGTGCACGTCGCGGACCTCGAAGCCCGCGCGCTTGCGGTTAAGGCCGCCCGGCCCGAGGGCCGAAAGGCGGCGCTTGTGCGTGAGCTCGGCCAGCGGGTTGATCTGGTCCATGAACTGGGAGAGCTGGGAAGTGCCGAAGAACTTCCTCATGATGGCCACCACGGGCGCGGCGTTCACCAGCGTCCTGGGGGTGATGGTCTTGTCTTCCTTGTTCATGCGGTCGCGCACGTTGCGGGAGATCTGGACCAGCGCCACGCGGATCTGGTTCTCGAGCAGTTCGCCGATGGAGCGCACGCGGCGGTTGCCGAGGTGGTCGATGTCGTCCACCTTGAATTCGAACTTGGCGCCCTTATAGTCGAAGGAGGCCGCGCTGGAGTTCAGCGCCATCAGGTACTTGATGGTGACGATGATGTCCTCGAGGCCGATGTTGCGCATCTTCTCGCCGGGCACTTTAAAGCGCTTGTCGGACTTCGCCAGCTCCTCGTAGAGCGGGGTCAGCTTCCTCTGCGCCTTGTAGCGGCCCACTATGGAGAAGTCGTAGCGGCGGAGGCTCTTGAACAGGATGTTGTCCAGGTATTCGTCGGCCTGCTGCTTCACGATGAAGTCCTGGCCGCGCATCTTCTTGTAGATCTCGTAGCGGGCCTCGGAGGCGTTCTTGGGCTGGTTCTTGCCTTCCAGCGAAAGTATGATGCCGGGGTTGTCTTCCTTGGGGGTGCCCTTTATCAGGCGCACCTTGGAGATCTTCCGCTCGCTCATTATCTTGAAGGTCTTTTCGTCTATGGCCTGCGCGGCTTTCTCTTCCAGGTTCCAGATGACCTCGCCGGTCTTGGTGTCTACGATGTCCTCTATGGCGAAATGCCCGATGATGTTGGCGGAATTTTCCGGCGTCACGGCCACTTCGACGGGGGTGTAGAAGATCTGCAGGATCTCGGAATTGGTCTCCAGGCCCGAGGCCTTGAGGAAGGTGGTGGCCAGGATCTTCTTCTTGCGGTCCAGGCGGACCCACAGCACGTTGTCCAGGTCGTATTCGAATTCCACCCAGGCGCCGCGGTAAGGGATGATGCGGGCGAAGAAGAGCGGGCGTCCGAGCACGGACTGCTTTTTTTCCTCGTCTTCTTCGAAGATGATGCCGGGCGAGCGGTGCAGCTGGCTGACGACGATGCGCTCGGCGCCGTTGAAGATGAACGACCCGGTGTCGGTCATCAGCGGGAGGTCGCAGAGGGTGACGTCCTGGTCGATGATGTGCTTCAGGCGGCCGCTCTCCTGTTTCAGCGAGAGCGAGAGGTAGGCCTTAAGCGGGGCGGAATAGCTGCCGCCGCGCACGAGGGCTTCCTCGGGGGTGTGGTACTTGGGCTGGCCGAGCTCGTATTTCAGGAAATCCAGCAGCATGTTCCCGTCGGCGGATTCTATGGGGAACACGTCCACGAAAGAGGCCTGCAGGCCCTGGATCTTGCGCTCTTCCGGCTTATCGTCCAGCTGGAGGAACCAGTCGTAGGACTGTTTCTGCATATCCAGCAGGTCCGGCGCTTTCAGTATTTGCGAGATGCTAGAGAAGTTAAGCTGTTTCATCGTAACCTCTTGGCTTGGACTAGACTATGTCTGTGCCGTATAAAGAGCTATGCTCATCAAACGGCCTTTAGAAGATGCCGAAAAACCGCGGATATGGGGACTCCCGGCCCGCCTTACGACGGACCGGGTATACCCGCGCGCTAATTTACGATCTCAATTAAGCCTGTAGTAATCGCAGTTTCCGTAGACGTCCGCCTGAGGCGGACGGAGATGGGATATCAGGGTCCCGGGAAGCCGGTGCCTTAGGGAGTTTCTCCCGTATCGGACCTGGCCTTCCGTCCCCCCGATATCCGTTCCGCAATCTTTTCGCAGGTGCCGTTACCGGGGCGGATAGCCCCGGGCGGCAGTGATATAACAAAGGTTATTTCAGCTCGATGTCGCCGCCGGCTTCCACCAGCTTCTTCTTGATCTCTTCGGCCGTTTTCTTGTCCACGTTCTCCTTCACGTTCTTAGGAGCGCCTTCTACCAGGTCTTTGGACTCTTTCAGGCCGAGGCCGGTGAGTTCACGGACGACTTTAATGACGCTGATCTTCTTAGCGGGGTCTGCAATGCCTTTCAGAACGACGGTAAATTCGGTCTGTTCTTCGGTGGCGGCGGCTGCGCCGGCGGCCGGGGCGGCCGCTACTGCCACGCCCATCGCGGGGGCGGCTTTCACGCCGAACTTGTCCTCTATGCCTTTCACGAGGTCGGCCAGTTCCATCACGGTAAGCGTGGAAATAGCTTCTACTATCTGGTCCTTATTGAGCTTGTCTGCCATGGTGTGTGTCTCCTTGTATTTATAACAGCCCGTCCTCTTGCGAAGGCGGATTAACCCCCTGCGGGGACTGTCAGGATTATTTTACAAAACGGGTATTACTTGGCTTCTTTGGCTTTCTGTTCTTTTACGGCGTCGAGCGCGTAAACCAGCTTCATGGTCGGCGCTTCGAGGACCCAGCGTATCTGCGCGAGGTTGGAGTACAGCACCCCGGCCAGCTGCGTGAGCAGCTCGGGCTTGGAGCCGACCTTGGAAAGCTTCTCCAGGTCCTTGGCGGTAAGCCACTGGCTGGACGCGAACCCGCCTTTCAGTTTCAGGGCGGGATTTTCTTTGGCGAAAGCTATGAGGGCCTTTGCGGCCTTCGCTATCTCGTCCGCGCTGTCGACGGTGATGACGGCGGTAGAGCCCTGGCCCACGGAATCGTCGGACTTCAGGGAAGCGTTGGTTATGGCGTGGGTGATGACGGTGTTTCGCATCACCTTAAATTTGGATTTGGCGGGGGCCAGGTTCTTCTTCAGGGCCGCGATCTGCTTGAACTTGAGGCCCTGGAAAGCGGCGAAGAACACGTCCTTCTGTTTGAACTGCTCCCCGAGCTTGACGGCCAGTTCTTTCTTGTCAACTTTGGTGAGTTTCATAGAAATAGGTGCAAGTATACCTTTTACGCCGGAGCCGGACGGTCTTTTTGACAGGGTCAAAAAGCTGCCCGGCGCCAGTGACAATTATTGCGCGATCCATACTGCGCACGCGATTAGTTAGACCGGCGGCGACCTACTCTCCCAACACCGGGATGGGTGTTAGTACCATCGGCCCTGGAGCCCTTCACTGCCGAGTTCGGAATGGGATCGGGTGTTACCTCTCCGGAATAACCACCGGTCTAACAAATCGCGTGCGCATGCAACCAGACGTTGAATTAGTATATTGTGATGACCCATAATCTTATGGGATCAAAAAATAAGGCCAAGCCTCACGGCCGATTAGTACCAGTAAGCTTAACATGTTACCATGCTTACACACCTGGCCTATCAACCCGGTAGTCTTCCGGGGGCCTTCAGTACCCTTATGGGTAAGGGAAACCTTATCTTGAGGCGGGTTTCACGCTTAGATGCTTTCAGCGTTTATCCCTACCGAACTCCGCTATCCAGCTTATGCCGTTGGCACGACAACTGGGATACGGGAGGTTCGTCCAACCAGGTCCTCTCGTACTGTGGTCAGCTCCTCTCAAGTTTCCTTCGCGCACACCAGATAGAGACCGTACTGTCTCACGACGTACTGAACCCAGCTCACGTACCGCTTTAATGGGCGAACAGCCCAACCCTTCCCACCTGCTTCAGCGGGAGGATGCGATGAGCCGACATCGAGGTGCCAAACCTGGTCGTCGATGTGGACTCTTGGACCAGATCAGCCTGTTATCCCCGGGGTAGCTTTTATCCGTTGAGCGATGGCCCTCCCACGAGGTACCACCGGATCACTATGACCTACTTTCGTACCTGTTCGGCCCGTCGGCCTCACAGTCAAGCTCCCTTCTACCATTGCGCTCGACAGGCGATTTCTATTCGCCCTGAGGGAACCTTGGTACGCCTCCGTTACTCTTTAGGAGGCGACCGCCCCAGTCAAACTGCCCACCTGCCACTGTTCACCGGCCGGTTAACGGCATCGGTGTTAGAATCACAATTTCCAAAGGGTGGTATTTCACCGTTGTCTCCCCTCTGGCCAAAACCAGAGGATCACCGACTCCCACCTATCCTACGCATTAAAAACCGTAATTCAATGACAAGATACAGTAAAGCTCCACGGGGTCTTTTCGTCTAGGTGCGCGCAGCAAGCGTCTTCACTTGCACCACAATTTCGCCGAGCCCTTCGTTGAGACAGCGGGATCTTTGTTATGCCATTCGTGCAGGTCGGAACTTACCCGACAAGGAATTTCGCTACCTTAGGACGGTTATAGTTACCGCCGCCGTTTACTGGGGCTTAAGTTCGAGGCCTCGCCTTGCGGCTAACCCCTCCCCTTGACCTTCCAGCACCGGGCAGGCATCAGGCCCTATACGTCATCTTGCGATTTCAGCAGAGCCCTAAGTTTTTGTTAAACAGTCACGATCCCCCTTTCACTGCGGCCTTTTCACCGCGTGGTCTTTAAATCCCACACCGTTACTCAGGCACTCCTTCTTCCGAAGTTACGGAGTTAGTTTGCCTAGTTCCTTAACGAAGGTTATCTCGCGCGCCTTAGTATATTCAACTCGCCTACCTGTGTCGGATTGCGGTACGGTTACAGTAGAAACTCCCCACGAAGTTTTTCTTGGCAGCGTGGTTGGACCACTTCCCGCCGGTTTCCCGGCAGTCGCATTCAGTTTTCGGCTTAACGAGCTCGTGGATTTGCCTGCGAGCCCACACCTACGGCTTTAGACCCGGACAACCTTTACCGGGATGGTTTACCCTTCTGCGTCCCTTCTTGGGTGATGACGCGTCTACTGTAGTTCCGGAATATTAACCGGATGTCCTTCATCTACGCCTTTCGGCCTCGACTTAGGCCCGACTGACCCTGAGCCGACGAACGTTGCTCAAGGAAACCTTAGGCTTACGGCGACAAGGATTCTCACCTTGTTTATCGCTACTTATTCCAGCATCCTCGCTTCTTATCACTCCAGCGCTCCTTACGGTACGCCTTCGCTGCGATAAGAACGCTCCCCTACCACTTACAGGAACCTTCGCCCCTGTAAATCCGCGATTGCGGTGTTATGCTTAGCCCCGTGTCATTTTCGGCGCAGGTTCGCTAGACTAGTGAGCTGTTACGCACTCTTCAAAGGATGGCTGCTTCTAAGCCAACCTCCTAGCTGTTTAAGTAAACCCACATCCTTTGCCACTTAGCATAAACTTTGGGACCTAGATCGGCGGTCTGAGTTGTTTCTCTCTTGCACATGAAGCTTTTCCCTCATGAACTGACTGCCGTGATGTTCGCCGCGGTATTCGGAGTTTGATTGAATTCGGACCGAGGGTCGCTCAGCCTACATCATTCAGTGCTCTACCCCCGCGGGTTAAATCACGACGCTAGCCCTATAGCTATTTCGGGGAGAACTAGCTATCACCAAGTTCGATTGGCCTTTCACCCCTAACCCCAGATCATGTAGAAACTTTTCAACGTTTAACACTTCGGACCTCCATCACCGGTTAAGGTGACTTCATCCTGTCCAGGGTTAGATCACTTGGCTTCGAGTCTAAGAATACGAACTAACGCCCTATTAGGACTTGCTTTCGCTACGGCTCCGTCGTTTACTTCCGACTTAACCTTGCTCGCACCCTTAACTCGCTGGATCATTCTTCAACAGGCACGCCATCGAGCATTCCATGGCCTTGCGGCCTAGGCATAGCTCTATGACAGCTTGTAGATATACGGTTTCAGGTTCTATTTCACTCCCGGTCACGGGTTCTTTTCGCCTTTCCCTCGCGGTACTTGTTCACTATCGGTCGCCAGAGAGTATTTAGCCTTGGAGAGTGGTCTCCCCTGATTCCTACCGGATTACACGTGCCCGGTAGTACTTAGGAACTTGTCTAGAGCCGCTTTGTTTTCGCCTACGGGACTATCACCCGCTATGGTCGTTCTTTCCAGAACGTTCGGCTAACTGACGGTTTGTAACTCTACGGTTCTGCACCGGACAAGCCCTGCAACCCCGGTTGAATAAATCCAACCGGTTTAGGCTGTTCCCCTTTCGCTCGCCACTACTTAGGGAATCTCTTTGATTTCTATTCCTCCAGGTACTGAGATGTTTCACTTCCCTGGGTTGTCTTCAATGCACTATCTAGTCGCCTGACGGCAACCACTTTATGCAGAGATTCTGGGGTTTTACCCCAGACAGTTTCCTGATTCGGAGATCCCGGGATCAAAAGATATTTGCTCCTCCCCCGGGCTTATCGCAGCTTATCACGTCCTTCATAGACTTCTGGCGCCAAGGCATCCACCATATACCCTTGTAGCTTGACCTTATTTTTAAATCCTATAAGGTCTATTATGATCATCGTAAGTAATTCTAATATACTAATTCGCTTATATTTAACTGTGCTACTTGATATAAGACGCTTGGTTATTTGATTCGTCTAATCCTGCCCCCACTCCATAAAGGAGATTAACGGGACCGGACTGACCTTGAATCGCGCATTAATTTTCAAAGAACAACAAATCTGTTTGTATTATGCTATAAACCGTATGGGACTTTGGAGCGGACGTTTCTATTCACTGAATTGCGTCGCTTTACTCCACCCTCAGGTTTGGACCTGAGCGGGATCGAACCGCTGACCTCCTGCTTGCAAAGCAGGCGCTCTCCCAGCTGAGCTACAGGCCCGAAAAACCCGCGAGCTATTAGCTCTTAAAAGAACTTAAAGGTCACCAAAGTCGTGGGCCCAGGTGGGATCGAACCACCGACCTTACGCTTATCAAGCGTACGCTCTAACCAGCTGAGCTATGAGCCCGGTTTATGTATGAATGGCCACCCTGAATTTGAAGTCACAGCTCACCGGCTTTCACCGGCTTACCGCATCCTCAAGGTTGATTACCGACCTATAATGTCTTCGTGAGAAGAATTATTTAAGGAGGTGATCCAGCCGCACGTTCTCGTACGGCTACCTTGTTACGACTTCACCCCAATCACCAGCCACAACTTAGGGCCTGAAGTATTTCAGGCACTTCTGTTGCATCTGGCTTTCGTGGTGTGACGGGCGGTGTGTACAAGGCCCGGGAACGTATTCACCGCAGCCTGCTGATCTGCGATTACTAGCGATTCCAGCTTCACGAGGGCGAATTGCAGCCCTCGATCTGAACTTGGGCGCAGTTTAGGGATTGGCTCCACCTTACGGTATTGCAACCTTCTGTCTGCGCCATTGTATCACGTGTGTAGCCCTGGACATAAAGGCCATGATGACTTGACGTCGTCCCCACCTTCCTCCGTGTTATCCACGGCAGTTTCCTGAGAGTCCTCCCCTTGCGGGGTAGCAACACAGGACAGGGGTTGCGCTCGTTGCGGGACTTAACCCAACATCTCACGACACGAGCTGACGACAGCCATGCAGCACCTCGGCTGGCTCCCTTGCGGGTCGCCCCAACTTTCATCGGGACTACTACCAGTCGTTCGAGCCCAGGTAAGGTTCTTCGCGTAGCGTCGAATTAAACCACATGATCCACCGCTTGTGCGGGCCCCCGTCAATTCCTTTGAGTTTTAACCTTGCGGCCGTACTCCCCAGGCGGTAGACTTAATGCGTTAGCGTCGGCACGGGAGGGGTCGATACCTCCCACACCTGGTCTACATAGTTTACGGCTAGGACTACCAGGGTATCTAATCCTGTTTGCTCCCCTAGCTTTCGCGTCTCAGCGTCAGTAACGGCCCAGAGATCTGCCTTCGCCTTTGGCGTTCTTCCAGATATCTACGCATTTCACCGCTACACCTGGAATTCCGATCTCCTCTACCGCACTCAAGAAACCCAGTTTCCGTCGACATTTCAGGGTTAAGCCCTGAGCTTTCACGACAGACTTAAGTTCCCGCCTACACGCGCTTTACGCCTAGTAATTCCGAGTAACGCTCGCCACCTACGTATTACCGCGGCTGCTGGCACGTAGTTAGCCGTGGCTTATTCACAGAGTACCGTCAAACCCTTGCGGGCTTTCGTCCCCTGTAAAAGGAGTTTACGATCCGAAAACCTTCATCCTCCACGCGGCGTCGCTGGATCAGACTTTCGTCCATTGTCCAAAATTCCCCACTGCTGCCTCCCGTAGGAGTAGGGCCCGTGTCTCAGTGCCCTTGTGGCCGGTCATCCTTTTAGATCGGCTACCCGTCATTGCCTTGGTGGTCCGTTACACCGCCAACTAGCTGATAGGCCGCAAACCCCTCCTCAATCGACCCTTGCGGGCCTTTCATCCAATTTCAATGCTGAAACCGGATTATACGGGGTATTAGTCCGACTTTCGTCAGGTTATCCCCCTTTTGAGGGCAGGTTGTTTACGTGTTACTCACCCGTCTGCCACTAAGCGCCCGATATTCTGGTACGCTCCGTTCGACTTGCATGTGTTAGGCACGCCGCCAGCGTTAACTCTGAGCCAGGATCAAACTCTCCATTAAAATCCGTAACAGCTCATAGCAAACATCGCTATTAACTATTAGCATTTACGGAGAAGTTCTAATTAGCTCTTCTTATCGTTTGCGTGTTAATTACTTACTTGCAAAGTTATCACACCCAATTGGATTTTTAATGATTAATCATCCATTAAAGAACAAAACTTGGAGAACCGGACTTGGAGTTTGGAGAACTTTCGAACCCCTTACTTTTCGTTCGACTCCCGGCTTTGCCCCTTATATTCAGGGTGCCCATTCATACATAATTTTTTTAGAGAACAAACCCTTTCCTGTTTTTCTTAGCGCTAACAGGTACGGGTCATTTGGCTTGCCGCGGCTTTTATTCGCGGCTATAAGACTATAGTATCAAAATCTTTTGAAACTTGTCAACTATTATTTTCTCGTCGGAGAATAGGATATTTAAAATGTTGACTTTCAAAAATGTCCGGTTGGCCGCTTGATGCGAACGCGCCAGATATGTGACCGCAACATGCTTGAATTATCTTGTTTCTTATTCGTTTAGAGAGCGGCGCTATGTTTACTTTTTATAAGTCCCGCCGGACTTTTCCCGGCAACAGAATTAGTATAGCAAATTTCTTTAATCTACCCAGCACCCCCGCGTTATGCATGTTCTTTGCGCGCGAAAATTGGCCCGGAACATTTTATGCTTTAACTCTGTGCTTACAATCGGCCGGCTGCCCACTGTACACCGAAGAGCCTGGGAAATACTGAGCCTCGCATAAATAATGTCCCTGTTGGTGGCAATTCAATTTGGCTTTTTAATACGACACAACGGTTAAATTGTACAATATATTTATATAATATAGTTACATTAATATTTTAAAATTGCATCCTAATAAATCAGAACGATACTAAGCCACACCCTTTACCACGGCTAACCTTTCCGTTGTGCGGCTTTTCTACCGGTCAATTCTTTTTCACAGGCTTATAATCCTTACCCGGATCCACGGGAGCGACATAGGGACCGGTCCACGAACGCTCAAAAATGTCCTCCAATGGGGCGACCCCGGCCTCCCCCTCTACGATCAGCGCCGCGCCGCGGGTATTCAAAAAGTAGTCGGGAGCCCAGTTGGAGGTGCTCAGCAGCCCCTTATTTCCGTCAAATACCAGGTACTTGCTGTGATCCACCCGCGAGAAAGGAATAAAGCCCTTGCTGTTCTGAGGGAATGAGGCGATCTTCACGCTCACATTCTTGGCCTGGGAGAGGGCCTTTATATCCTTCTCGTCTTTTCCGCCCATAGCCCAGTCCGAGAAGATCAGCTCTACTTTCACGCCTCTTTTACCTGCGGCCCGCAGGGCTTTATCCAGCTCATCCCAGCGGGTTTTTTTGCCGTATGGGAACAGGGAATAGGTCATAACCTGCGCGTGAATACTCTTTTTAGCATTTTTAATCATACGGAGCATGACACTCAACTCCCCGTCAAACCCGGACGGGATAAAGCCGGAAGGACTGAATGCCAAATGATAACTCGCCGCGGCGCCGCGCACCAGAACAGCTTCCGGATTCGCGGCATTAAGCGGTTTGGCCGTTGCGGGGGCTGCAGCTCCCTCAAACGAAGCTGCCGTAAGCTTGTCCGCCTTTTCGAACGCCGTCTTCGTGTCGGCGCCGCCGGCCAGCGCCCAATCCGCTTCAAAGATCCGGCCAAAATCCAACGCCGCACGCTCACTTCTCACACGCGCTCCGACCTCATGTATCTGGCTAAGAGAACGCCAGTCGAAATTCTGGCTGCCCACATAAACTTCGCGTCCATCCGCCACGAAAAACTTAGAATGCTGTATTCCGCCCGCGATTTTTTTAAACTCTATCACTCGCGCTTCTATGTTGTTCTCCGCGGTAAGGCCGGGCAGAACTTTCGAAGTTTCCCCCATCATCGCCTTTTCCACTATAAATCTCACCTTCACTCCGCGGGCGGCCGCGGCCCTGACCGCCGTCAGAACCGGCTCCAAGACCTCGCCGGGCTTGTCGGCGATGTAAAACTCTTCAAACTCAAGGGTTTTAACCGCCCCATTTATCATCTCGAGCCACATCTGGTCCGGGCGCGCGGTGAGAGTCGAACCATAAACGGTTTCTTCCGGAACGCTTTCGGCGAATTCTATCTCCGCGGCCTTCAAAACCGGCTCCGCGCACAGCAGCAGAATAACCAATAGATTTTTTTTCATTTTTCCTCACATAGCGCTATTTATCCGGATACCGCTTTCTCCACCACCTATCCCCGGCTATACACGAACTCGGCCGAAATAATCCCAAGCCCCGAGCGGGTCTTGCGCACATCTTCTATATTCAGAAGCATATCTATGCAACCCGCATGTTTACTGCCTAAAAATTTCGGCATAGACCAATAGTTCGAAATAGTCAGGCGCAAGTTCATATCGCCCTTGTAAAAGACTTCATCTTTCGACTTGCTCTGAACGCACCATAGGACATACTTGCCGATATATTTATCTTTGCCGGACAGGACTTTATCATAATCCAGGTCCAACTTTTCTGCTTCCTTCAGCATCGGTTCCACCTGCTTCAGCAGCTCCCTGTTCGCCTTGAAGGCCGGATACAGATTATAAAGCCAGGCGCCGGCCAGCATCAAAGCCACAACAATCCCGATAAAGATATTTTTCTTGTCTTCCATCATGCCTCCTGACAATCTGCTGAAAAGCCCCTACTTGGAGGTATGCCAAAAGACCCTGAAAAGGAGTTTTCAGCGGACTGCCATACCTGATTATACCTTTTCCACGCTGTCCGGCTCCCCATTAAAACCGCCGCGGTTCTTTACCGGGCTTAAATCCGCCCCCGACGCGAAACGTGAATAAAACGGCGAAGAAATGTTAAAATGAAATAATACTACAATGTTCTTGAGGAGGCATTTATGAAAATAACTATTTTAGGCGCGGGTTTAGTAGGATCGGCGATAGCAAAGGACCTGGCAAGCGAAAAAGATTTTGAGGTCACGGTTTCAGACGCCTCCGCCGAAGCGTTAAAGCGTCTTGAAAGCGCCGCGCGCCTGCGGACGGTCCCGATGGACCTTTCAAAAGCCGCCAATATAACAAAGCTTATCGGGGATGCCGACCTGGTCGTAGGGGCGCTCCCCGGCTTCATGGGTTTCGAAACGATGAAAACGGTGATAAACGCGAAGAAGAACATCGTGGATATCTCTTTCTTCCCCGAAGACCCTTTCCTGCTGGACAAGCTCGCGCTGAAAAACGGCGTGACCGCCATTATGGACTGCGGCGTAGCGCCGGGCTGCAGCAATATGCTGACGGCGTATGCCGCGGCGAAGCTCGACAAAGCGGATACGGCCCTCTGTTACGTTGGCGGCCTGCCCAAGGTCAGGACCTGGCCTTATGAATACAAGATAGTTTTTTCCGCGGTCGATGTGATAGAGGAATACACCCGTCCCGCCCGCTATATAGAGAACGGCGTACTGGTCACGCGGCCCGCGCTTTCCGATCCGGAATTCCTAAACTTCCCGGAAGTCGGTACCCTGGAGGCATTTAACACGGACGGCCTGCGCACCCTTGCCGACACTATGAAAATGGCCAACATGAAGGAAAAGACCATGCGGTTCCCCGGACACATAGATAAAATGAGAGTGCTGCGGGAGACCGGGCTCTTCAGCAAGACGCCCATCAAGGTCGGCGACGTCTCCGTCAGGCCGCTGGACGTCACCGCTAAACTGATGTTCCCCATGTGGAAATTGAAGGAAGGCGAAGAGGATTTCACCATAATGCGCGTTATAGTAGAGGGAATAAAAAATAAAAAGCGCGTACGCTACACTTATGATCTCTACGACCGCTACGATAAAACCACCAAAATCACTTCAATGGCCCGGACAACCGGTTATGCCTGCACGGCCGCGGTCCGTATGCTGGCCCAGGGGGCGTTCAAGCGCAAGGGCATCTGCCCTCCCGAATATATCGGCCAGGATAAAAAGGCCTGCGAATTCATGCTTCGAGCGATGGAAAAAAAGAACATCTTCTACAAGGAAAGCACTGACAATCTGAATGCCTAGCCTATGGCTGTGCCTGCCCAAGCACGCATGAGAAATATCTGCGTTTTTGCGGGGTCGGGAGCCGGGCGGCGGCAGGAGTACGCCTCTGCGGCGGCCGGGCTCGGACGGTTGTTGGCTGAAAACGGGATCACTCTGGTATACGGCGGCGGCCGTACCGGCCTTATGGGCGCTGTAGCCGACGGAGCGCTGAAAGCCGGCGGCAAAGTGATAGGCGTGATCCCCACCGACCTGACAGGGATAGAATTGGAACATAAAGGCCTCACAGAGATGATCGTTACCGGGGACATGCACAGCCGCAAAGCCAAGATGCACCGGCTCTCTGACGCCTTCATCGCCCTACCCGGCGGTATTGGAACATTTGACGAACTTTTCGAGGCGCTTTGCTGGGCCCAGCTGGGCTTCCATAACAAACCCTGCGGCCTGCTGAACATCAAAGGCTACTACGACCCCCTGCTGAAACTTGTGAAGAACGCCGCGGACGAGGGCTTTGTCAGGAAAGAGGATTCAGAGAGATTGTTGATAAGCGCGGAGCCGCGAGAGCTGCTGACCGCCATACTGGCCTATAAGTAGCACAAGGTAATTGCCGGCAGCTGCCAGTTCAGGGTCCTTCACCCCTATACCCGCCGGCAGCCTCCTTCTAGCTTTTAAAATAACGAGGTGGAGAATCAAAATGAAAGAAAAGATCCTGAAGAAGATAGACGGCTACGAGGCTTACGCCATAGAACTGCAGAGAGGCCTCACGGCCATCCCTGCCATCTCCCCCTTAAGCGGAGGCGAAGGCGAATACGACAAGGCCATCTACCTGGAGAAAGAGCTGAAAAAATTGAAATTTGATTCCATCGAATGGGTTAACGCCCCCCAAAAAGAAGCCAAGAACGGCATACGCCCGAACCTCATCGCCCGCTACAGGGGCAAGAAATCTGACAAGACCCTGTGGCTGATGTCCCACCTGGACATAGTCCCTCCAGGCGAACTCAAGCTGTGGAAATCCGACCCTTACAAACTGAAAATAGAAGGCAGAAACCTCATAGGCCGCGGCGTAGAAGACAACCAGCAGGCGACGGTTTCAAGCCTCCTCGTTGTAAAAGCCATGATGGAACTGAATTTCAGGCCGGAGTTCGATATCGCGCTTTTGTTCTGCGCGGATGAAGAAACGGGCTCCGGGTTCGGCGCGGACTACATGGTGGAGAAACACCCCGGCCTCTTCGGCAAGGAAGATATGTTTTTCGTGCCGGATTCCGGCACGGAGGACGGCTCCGCTATCGAAGTGGCGGAAAAATCCATACTGTGGCTGAAAGTCACCACGCACGGCAAGCAATGCCACGCTTCCCGGCCGGCGCTGGGAGTCAACGCCTTCAGGGCCGCCAGCGCGCTGGTGGTAAAATTTAATTCTCTTTACAAAAAATTCCCCCACAAGGACGCCCTGTACGAACCCCCGATAAGCACGTTCGAACCGACCAAGAAAGAGGCGAACGTCCCCAACGTCAACACCCTGCCGGGCGAAGACGTCTTCTACATGGACTGCCGCGTCATGCCGGAGTACCAGCTCACCGAGGTGAAGGCGGAAATGCGCCGCCTAGCCGACGAGACGCAGAAGGAATACAACGTGAATATAGTTTTCGAGCCCCAGCAGGAAGCCCAGGCCGCGCCCCCCACCGACCCCAACGCCCCCATAGTCAAGGCGCTGGAAAAAGCCATAAGGGAAATTTACAAAGTGGAGCCCAAGGTCCAGGGTATAGGCGGCGGCACGGTGGCGGCCTGCTTTAGGCGCCTCAACCTCCCGGCCGTGGTCTACTCGCGCCTTAATGAAAGCGCGCACCAGCCCAACGAATACTGCATACTGGACAACCTGATGGGCGACGCGAAGATCTTCGCCATCTCCGCCCTGCTGCTAGGCGAACAGAAATAATACGCACGGCGGAATCGGACGCCTGAGGCTGCGGGGGCAGGGACGCGTCAATATCGGGTGCCCCCTGAGGCGCCCCCACAGCGGGGCAGTGCCGCATTGTTCATAAAACTCCTCAAAAAATCTTCCGGCTTTCGTTTCATGCAATAGTATAGCAGGTTGAATTGACATGCCAAGTGCCGGCCGGACTCTATCCCGCAAGCAGAGCCCGAAATTCCGTGAGAGCGTAACAATGCTATATTATGTAATATAATATTGGATCGGCCTAATATGGAGGAAATAATGAAAATATCCGCTTTGATACCGATAATACTGCTCTGCTGCGCCCCTCTTTACTCGCAGGAACAGAAAGGAACCGTGCTGCCGCCCGGCGCCGCGGTTGAAAAAGATCCCAAATTCCCGCCCGTGGTATCCTACACCTTAAAAAACGGACTGCGCCTGCTTATTCTTGAAAAAAAATTCGTCCCCACCGTCTCTTTCACAATGATCTTCAAAGTCGGGAACGTGGACGGACAACCCGGCAAGACCGGCTTGGCGCATCTTTTCGAGCACATGGCTTTCAAAGGCACCAAGACCATCAATTCCACAGGTTACGAAAAAGAAAAATTCAGCCTTGAAAAAGTGGAAACCGCCGCGAAAGAGATGATAGCCGAAGAATCAAAAGCGACCCCGGACCTGCCCAAGCTGGAAGCGCTGCGCAAGAACTTGGCCGAAGCTGAAAAAGAAGCTGACACGATGATAGTCAAAGATGAATATTGGAAACTCTATAACGAACTGGGTGAATCCGGCATGAACGCGATGACCTCCACCGATTATACCGGCTACGTGGTCTCGCTGCCCGCCAACCGCCTGGAAGCATGGATGATAATAGAGTCGGATAGGTTCAAAAACGCCGTGCTCCGGGAATTCTACCGCGAGCGGAGCGTGGTAATGGAAGAGCGCCGTATGGGAGAGTCGGACCCGAACCGTCTGATGTGGGAAACGCTTTTCACCAACGCTTTCATGGCGCACCCCTACCATAACCCGACCATCGGCTGGATGGACGACCTGAAACGTCTGACACGCACGGACGCCGACCAGTTCTTCAAAACCTTCTACGCCCCGAATAACGCCACGCTGGCCGTGGTCGGAGATGTGAAGCCGGAAGAAGTCATAAAAATGGCCGAGAAATACTTCGCTTCCTGGGAAAACCGCCCGTTGCCGGAACGGAACTACACCAAGGAACCACCCCAGAAGTCGGAAAAGCGGATAAATGTGTTCTTCAAAGCCAAACCCTCGCTCCGCATGGGCTTCCATAACCCCGGCTACGAAAATCCGGATATCTACGGCCTGCTCATGCTCAGCGAGATCCTGTCAAACGGCAAAACCTCGCGCTTCTACCGCAACCTGGTGGAAGGGAAACAGCTGGCTCTTTACGCCAATTCCGGCCACTCCACTCCCGGAGACCGCTACCCGTCCCTCTTCGTAATACTGGCGGCTCCGAAAGCCCCGCATACCGTTGAAGAGCTGGAAGACGCCATCATGGAAGAAATAAATAAACTAAAAACACCCCCTCAGAATAAAGAAGAACTGGATAAACTCAAATGGGAAATGGAAAAAGTCATAAATAATTACGAGGCGTCCCTTGTAAGGCAGCTGGAATCCAACGCCGGACTGGGAATGAGCCTGGCGAACAACCAGCAGATACTCGGCGACTGGAAATTCGACTGGAAAGTGAGCGAGGAACTCCGCAAGCTTAAGCCGGAAGATATTTCCCGGGTCGCGGCCCAATATTTTACCAGGGACAACAAGACCATAGTATTCCTGCGTGAACCGGATGCCACGGCGGAGATCACGACGCCGGGGACGGCCCCGCAGGGAAACGGAGGCGTAAAATGAAGAACATAATCTCAAAAACGACGCTTTTTTTAGGAGCTATCATGTCCTTAGGCATATCATCATCGTGGGCGCTTCCGCCCGTCCTCCCCAAAATAGGGGGGATTGACTTCAAGCCTCCGAAGGGTTCGCGTTACGAACTGGAGAACGGCATGGTCGTATATCTGTTAAAGGACAACACCCTGCCGGTGATCCACATCACAGCCATTGCCAGGACCGGGAAGATCTACGACCAAAAAGAGAAAATAGGACTGGGAGAGCTCACAGCGGCCCTTCTCAAAGACGGGGGTACGCGTAAATACAAATCTGACGACATAGATACGACCCTGGAATTCCTGGGCGCGAGCATCGAGTCCTCAATGACCGGAGAAGAAGCGCGCGTGGACATGTTCACTTTGAAAAAGGACCTGGACAAAGTTCTGGACATCTACGCCTCGGTCCTAATGGAACCGGCATTCGAAAATGATAAGACCGATCTTAAAAGAGCCGAAGCCCTGGAGATCATCCGGCGCAGAAACGACGACCCCGCCCGCGAAGTTCAACGCGAAGCCGTACGGGCTTTCTATGGCGCGGACCATCCTTACGGCTGGCGTCCCGAAATAGCCACTATCGCCCCCCTCGCCATGGAAGACCTTAAAACGTACCATAATAATTACTACAAGCCGAACAATATCATTATAGCGGCCGCGGGAGATTTCGACAGCGAAGAAACTTTTCTGGGGAAGCTTAAAGAAAAATTCGGCGGCTGGACCAGGGGAGAAGTAAAATTCCCTGTAATCCCGCCTGTGAAAATTAGCGAAGCCCGCCGGGTCTATTTTACGGAAAAAGACATTTCTCAGACCTTCATCGTGATGCTTCAGAAAGGCGTAAAGCGGCACGACCCCATTGAATACCCCCTGACCATCACCACTGAAATGCTGGGCGGCGGCCTATCCTCGCGCCTCGCAGCTGAAATACGGTCCCGCAAAGGTTTGGCCTACAGCGTTTACAGCTACTTCGCAAAAAAACCGGACTACGGATTCATCAACGCCTCCTGCGGAACGAAACCGGAAACATATTCGCAGGCGCTTTCGGAAATGATCCGCCAGTTCGAGCTGATAAAAACCGAAACCGCGCCAGCCGAAGAGGTGAAACGGGCGAAGGACTCGATAATAAATTCCTTCGTGTTTCGTTTCGCTACCCCGTTCGATCTGATAAGCGAGCGGGCGCTGTACGAATACTATAAATACGAGCCGGACTACCTGGACACCTATGTGGACAACATGGCCAAGGTTGACCCCAAGGCCGTCCTGGAAACCTCACAAAAACTGTTCAAACCGACGGACGCCCAGATCTTCGTGATCGGCAACTCAAAAAAGTTCGATAAGCCGCTCTCGACATTCGGCGATGTGGTGGAATTAAAGGAAGATTGACCCAAAATCCGGAATGATTTTCCATCATATCCGCGCCGCAGCCGCGGAATTCACCCCGCGGCTGCGGCGCGGATCTTTTTCATGTCCCTGCGGACTTGAAGAACTCTTTGACACTGGTCTTTATGCCCAGAGTATCGGGGCAAAGGCGGGGTGTTTATATTCCAGTTCCTGGCGCCTAACCACTAAAATAATCCCGCGATCCAAAGGACTGCAACGGAATAATCGAGCCATTTGGAGGCCTTTATTCCCCGATGATCTTAACCAGTATACGTTTGTCCCTGCGGCCGTCGAACTCGCCGTAGAAGATCTGCTCCCAGGGCCCGAAATCCAATTTCCCTTTCGTCACGGCAACAACAACCTCGCGGCCCATAACGGTCCTTTTCAGATGGGCGTCCCCGTTATCTTCGCCGCTTAGGTTATGATCATAGCCGTCCTTTGAATAAGGCGCTAGCCTTTCAAGCCATGCCAAAAAATCTTTATGGAGACCTTTTTCATTGTCATTTATGAACACGCTGGAAGTAATATGCATAGCATTCACCAGGCAGACACCTTCCTGTATGCCGCTTTTATCAACTTCGGCCTCAACTTTAGAGGTAACATTTACTATATCGTATCTGCGCGGGGTGTTCATCCAAAGATAGGCGGTATGGGATCTCATATCATTCCTCTTCTCTGTCGCACCCCGCGCTATACACATGCGCGGGGCGGATTACCGCCGGGCTTTATAAGGTGGCGCCCGGTGCTCCACAAGGAGGGCTCCGCCCTCCATTTCATCGTCGCTTACTCCCTGCGCTCCGCTTGGCGGGACCCCTTCCGGGGATTTCCCCACAGGCGGACACCGCTGTTGCGATTTCCCCTACATTACGCTGAACCTCCCAAAGTGGAAATCTCCCGAATACTAAGGAATCATTCCTCTTGAGGCAGTATAAGCATTTCACAGACGTTGCAAAGGTTTTTAAATCTGACAGCCTCGTCCTTAGAACCGACAACTGAGCCGTAATGCATCGGAACAGCGGCTCGCGGCTTGAGGGCCAACGCGGCCCGGCAAGCATCAACCGCATCCATCGTATAGGTTCCGCCGATGGGAAAAAGCGCCACATCGGCTTTAATATCCTCCATCTCCGGAATAAAGTCGGTGTCCCCCGCGTGATAAACACGCAAATCTCCGGTATCCACAACATACCCCAGGTTGCCCGATGCTCGCGGATGGAAGGGTTTTCCTATATTGTAGGCGGGCACAGCATTTATGACGATCCCCCGGAACTCCGCCTTGTCGCCCGGCTTAAGGCCGGTAAAGCCCCCGAGGATCTTACCGCTAAGCGATTCCGGACCGAAAACCATGGTCTCTTTTTTGATTATTTTAGCGATATCAGCCAGAGAAAAATGGTCAAAATGCCCATGGGTTATAAGAATGACATCCGCTTTTTTAGACTCCGCCGTCAGCAGATACGGGTCCAGATAGACCATTATTCCGGAAGGCAGCTCCAACCGGAAAGACGCGTGTCCAAGCCAATGAATCATCTTTCTTATATCATCCATATTACCCCATTTCCTCAGGAGTACCCATTAGGGACCCCTCCCCCATGTTCCATATTTTACAATACTTGCGTAGGTGCCGTAACAAATCCGCTGGAAATGAGGCCACCACAACTTACCCCCACTTTAGTTGGGGAAATGTCGGGGAAATTTGCTAACAAAGAACTATTTGCTATAATATGGTCTATGGCATATAAATGTAAAATTTGCGGAAAAAGTCCGGTAACAGGGAACTCCTATAGCCACTCGCATAAAGCTACCAAGAGGATTTTTAAGCCTAATCTGCAGAAACAGAAAATAATTCTGAATGGCGCGGTCCAATCCGCTTTGATCTGCACCAACTGCATAAAAAGCGGTAAAGCGCACAGACCCTTAAAAGCCGTCTGATAAACCCAACCATCGGCTGGTAAACCGGCTCCCGCGCAGCTAACGACCGTCCGCCTAAGGCGGACGGTCGTTTTTTTGGTTTTTAACCGCAATTCCCAGACTGCCGAGCCCTGCGCAGGGGACCTCCAACCGGATTCACAATAATTTAATATTTTATAAACACACCTTTTGTATAATTTCCTTGGCATATAGGTATTATTTTGTCAGCGAAAGATACTTGTTTTTGCTTCTAAAGCTTTTGCCGGAGGCCTTAAATGGATTTTGATAATCAACTGGACCCATCCACCATCACCGACGTGGAAACCGCGAAACTCGCCCTGCGCTGGGCCGTGGAGAAAATACACTCCCTATCCGACGACAATTCCCGCCTTAAAGAAGACAACCGCAATAAGACCAGCGTCGCACGCTCCCTCACCAGGCAAGCCGAAGAAAAAGATGAGATCCTGAAAAAATGGCAATCAACCATCAAGACCTGGGAAGAAAACTGGAAAACCCAGACCGCCATGGAAGCTGATCTCAAGGGCAAATTGCGCGAACAAATCCTGAACGAAGAAACCTCCAACTGGCGCCAGGCCAGGGTCCAACTGGAGAATGAGATCCGGGCCCTGAAAGAGGAACTGGGATCGAAAGAAGCCGAAATAGGCAAACTTAAGATCCTCACTATAGAAGAGATCCGCAAAGCCGCGGAACTCAAAGAAGCCGAGGTGCAGGCACTTACACGAGGCAGGCAGGACGCGTTAGCGGAGCAGGAAAACGCCATGCGCACAAAATTCGAGCTATTGGAAAGGGAACTGATAGAAAACCACCGCGTCCGGGCCGAACAGGAAGAACTGGGACTAAAAGAACGTTACGAACTGAAGATGCGCGAGTTTTCCAAGCTCTACCAGGCGAAAGAAGCGCAGTTGGAGGATTTCCGGAAGAAACTGGAGGACGACTACCTTCAAAAAACCGAAGACCTCAGCGCTATCCGCGCCGCAAAACTGGAGGAGGAGCGACGGGACATGGCCGACAGGCATGAAACCGCATTGGACAAAGCGGAACTGGCCGCCGAGAAGCGCGCCACCGCGCTTCAGGAAGAATTTGACCGTCAACGAACCGCCCTCGGCACCGTATTTGAGGAAAAGGAAAAAGAGCGGGCCGCCGCGCACGAACGCGAAATCGTTTTTCTGAAAGAAACCCATCAGAAAGAGGTCTCGGAGATCCGCGACCGCCTGCGCCAGCACACCCAGCAGCGCGAGCAGGACTACGTGAATCTGCGCCTGCAGATGGAAAGCCAGATGCTGGAACTGGTAAAAAAACACGACGAAGCTGGCGCGGCAGCCTACAATGCCGCCGCTTTGGAGATCCGTGAAAAATGGAACCGCATGTCCGTGGACAACCAGAAAAAACTGGACGCAATAGTATCAGCCACTAATTCACGCTGGGAAAAGGACTGGGCTGGCCGCGAAACGGAACTGGCCGCACGCAGCGAAACCAGGATCCGGGAAGAAAGAGAAGGCCTGACCGCAGATTTCAGGGCTAAAGAAGACGCTTTCAGGAAGTCCCTCCTTCGCGAACAGGCCGAGCGGGCCGCAGCGGAAGCCGCCGAACTGGAAAAGACTAAAGTGGACCTGGAAAACGCCCACGAAGAGCGCCTGACGCTGGTGAAACAATCGTTGGAAAACGCCTATCTCCTGAAAGAAAAAAACCTGGAAGAACGCCTTGCCGCACGCGAAAAAATGCTTGCCGGCGCCTGGCTCGCAAAGGAAGAGGAGTGGACCCTGGAAAAAGAAAACGCCTTCCTGCAACAACGGGAGAGCCTTAAAGAGGAGTTTTCAAAATACCGGACCATCCTCAAAGAAAAATTCCTGCAGCTAGAGGACGGACTTAAACTGAAGTACGCCCATAAAGAACTGGAGCTGGCCGACAAATTAAAAGAGGAAAGCGCGAGTCTGGAAAAAACATTTGAAAAACGCCTAGCCTCGGAAAAACAGCGCCTGGCCTCCGATCTGGAGGAAAAGAAAAAAGCGCTGGCCCGCAAAGAAATGGAACTTGAGAAAACCCTGGAGGAAACCAGACGGCGCATTGAAGCGGAAAAATCAGAATTTGAAAACCGTCTGGCCGAACGCGGCAGGGAACTCCTGACCGAAAAAGAAAAGATCCTAGCTGAAAACTTCGCCCGCAAGGAAGCGGCGCTGGCCGAAGAATCTGCGGCCGGGGCCGCGCGCTTAAACGCCGAAAAATCCGGACTGGAAAAGGCCCTCTCCGACAAGGGCGCCGCCTTTGAAGCCAAGGCCGACGAATTGCGCCGGGCCTTCGATGAGCGCCTTAAAGAGGAAAAGATAAAAATAGAAGAGGCAAACCACACCCGCGAACTTCACCTAAAAGCGCAGGAAGGCGAAACGGAGAAACTCAAGAGTACGCTTCAACAACAGCATAGCGAACTCAAAGTGAAGCTTTATCAGGAACTTCAGACTAAGGAAAGCGAACAGTTTTCCCTGCTGGCAAAGGCCAAAGAAGAAATGTACAAGGCCCTCAACGAACGCCGCGCCGTCATGGACCGGGAATATGAAGAGCGCTTCTCCGATCTGCGCAAGAAAGAGACGGAACTGGAAGCGCGTTTTACGGAAAAAACCAAAGAGCGCCTTGAGACGCTTACAAAACAGAAAGAAGATGAATTAGACAACCTGACTCTGGAATTCGAGAATAAGAAAGCCGAGATGGAACGGCAGTATCAAACCAAGGAAAAGAGCCTTCATGCCGCCGCCTCCGAGAAAACAGCCCGCATAGAGGCCGAAGCCGGCCGCCGCGAAAAGGACCGCGCCGCGTTGGAAGAAAAGAGTCTGGCTAAGCGGCGCGAGGAGCTTGAACGCCTCATGCGGCAGAAAGAGACCGAGCTCGAAAAGCGCTATCTCCAGCTCTCCGCCGACCTCTCCGCAGGATTGGAAAAGGAGCGCGCCTACTGGGAAACCCATAAGCTTGAGGTACTGAATCAGGAACGCCAAACCATGCGTTCGGAATTTGAAAAGAAGGAGGCTCTGCTTACCCAGAAGCTGGATGACGAACTTTCCAAAAACAAGCAACAACGCCTGCGCCTGGAAGAAGAAGCCGCGTCCAAGAGAAATGAACTTGAGAATTCATATTATGGAGAAGTAGAGAAATCCAGAACCGCGCTGGCCAAGCTTCGCCTTGAGCTGGAAAACAAGATCAAGTCCAAGTTCGGGGAGCTGGAAGAGGAAAAGACCCGCCTCACCATGCTCATAGCCCAAAAGGAAGAAGAGTATGTGGCTCAGTACCAGAAGAAGGAAGAAGAACTCCTTAACTACTGGGGGAAAAAGCAGGATGAGCTGCAGCTCAAATATGACCGGGCTCTGAAAGCGGAAAAAGACAAGAAACAGTAGCGGCCAGAGCGTTATAGAGCGCACGTCGCCATCTCTAAAAAACAATACGCAAGCGCGTGCCATCATTAGTAGCGGCATGCATGAACGCCGCACAAGCTATATGGAAATAAACGATTTTGACGAAATATTAAAAGAAACCGAGCTGGACTCGGCCAAGATGATCTTACGCCTTACCTCCGAACTAAAAGAGAAGGATATGGAAGTGGCGGCATTGCGTTCAAAGAGCTTTGAAGAGATCCAGCGGAACAATAGGGCCAAGGAAACAGAGTTCGAAGCTCTGATACAAGGTCAGGAGGGGCGCATCAAAAAGCGCGAGACCGAGATAGCCAGACTGATAGTGGAAAAAGAATCCAGTCTGTGGCAAAAATACCAGGTCATGCTGGAAGAAGCTATCACAAAACATCGCACGGAACTTGAGGGGGAACGCGCCAGACTGAACGAAGAAGTGGCGCGTAAAGAAACGGAGATCCTGGAACAGAAAAAACACCTGCGTCTGGAAATGGAAGCCCTCTTCAAGAAATGGGAAACAGAACGCGAGGAAGATTTTAAAAACGAGCGAAAAACTTTCATAGAAGAACTCAAACTCGGCCGCGAAACCGCCCGCCAGGAAGGGGAGGGGCGGGCCAGGCAAATGGAAGAGCTCTGGAAGGAAAAGCTGGAGCAGAATATCGCGCAGATGACCGCCGCGCACCAGTTGCAACTGGAAGAGGCCAGGAGCCGGCTGCGCCAGGAACATCTGGCGGAGATAAAAAAGCTGAGCGACCGCCTTAATACCGAATTCTCTCAGAAAGAGCGGCAGATATACGAAGATTACACCAAGTGGCTTGCCGATAACAAGAAGCTGCTGGAAAACAGCTTTTCCCAACGCCTTTCCCAGGCCGAAACCGATTATTCGGCGCGTGTGACCTCCCTGGAGGAATCATTGCGGGAGATGGAGAGCGGGATTTCCGGCCGCCGGACGCAATGGGAAGAAAAATACTCCGAACTGAAAAAATCTTATTCCGAAAAAGAGGCGGCGCTGGAAATCCATAAAAAAGAAATTGAGAGCGCTCTGCTGACCTCCGAACAAGCGCTTAGCGGCAAATATGACAAACTTGAAAAGGAGTTGAGACTCAAATCTGATAAATTAAAAACAGACCTGGCCCGAAAGGAAAAGCTGCTGGAAAAGGAATTCGCCGAAAACTCTACGACCATGCAGGAGCAGTTTACCGCGCGTGAAAGACTTTTGAACGAGCGCGAAACTAAAATTTCCATCGAAAGGGAAGAGTTGAACCGTTTCCGGAACCAGGTGGCGGACACTATCCATCAGCGCGAAACGGAACAGACCAAGGCGTTTGAAGAGCGCTACACACTGCTCAAGGAATCCATTGAAGAATCAGCGCGCGTAAAAGAGCTGGGATTGACCCGTAAATATGAAGAAGCCCGGAAACAAGCCTCCATCCTTGCCGAACAGAAAGACTCGGCGCTGACCCGCGTCAGCGCCATCTCCCGCGATAACGAGGAGCTCAAACGCCTGATCGGAGAAAAAGAAACTTATCTAAGGCAGATGGAGGAGCAGGAACAAGCCCGCACCGCCCAACTTCACAAAAAATTTGAAGATGAATTTACGCTTAAAATCCAGGCCCTGCGCGCCCAGTTGGCCGCCGGAGAAGAAACCACCCGGAAAATTTTTGACGAACGCCTGCGGGCGGAAACCGTCAGATTAAACGAGCAATACCGCATAAAGGAGACGGGGCTCGCGGGACAGCGCGACCTGATGAACGCCCAAGCCGCGGAACTTGAAGGCAAATTTATGGAGGCCCTTAAGGCCAAAGAGAACGAAAACTCGGTAAACATCAAGAAAGCGATGGCGGTTTCCAACGCCCAGTTGGAAAACGCCAGAGCCTCTCACGCCCGGGAACTGGCTGAAGTCCGGAGCCGGTCGGAAGAAACTATTTCCACCCTTAGAGCCGACTTTGAGTCCCGCCTCAAAGAAAAGGACCTTCAGCATGAACAACAAGCCCAGGCAAGGGAAAAACTGGCCTTTGCGGCCGCTAAACATGAACTGGATTTGGAAAACAGAAAGACGGAAGAAATCCACCAATTGAAGATCCGCGACATGGAAACCCGTCATCACCTGCTTGAGCAGAACCTCAAGTTCGCCTTACAGACCAGGGACGCCGGCAAAGCGTTGGCATCCAAGCTGAAAGGGGAGATCGAACTTATTAACAGGAAACTGGAGGAAACGGAACAGGACAGACAAAGACTTATCCAGGAAAATCTCTCCAAAGCCAAGGACCTCCGACAGGAAATAGAAAAAGAGTTTATGGACAAACTGTCCGCCATAGAAAAAAATTACCTGAGCCAGCTGGCGGACGCCATCCGCAGCGGCGAAGATAAGGAAAAAACCAGTCAAACCGAATATTTTAAAAAACTGGAATTTATTAAAGAAGAGTACAATGCCAAGCTCGCCAGGCAGATAAAAGACCTGGAGGATGGGTCCAGGGAAAGAGAGGCCCGTATACGCGAAGCGCTGGAAGAAAGCTATAAGCTTAAGGCAAAAGCTTTGGCCACCCGCTACGAGCAGATGGAGCGTAATTACGCGGCCGCCCTTTCCGATAAAACCATGCAACTGGACAACGATCGTTCCATGGCTGAAAGCATTACCCGGCTAAAGTCGGAACTGGAAGCCCGCAATCGCGAGCTCAATTCCAAGATCCTGGAGCACGACACCCGTCTGGAAGAGGCTCAGAAGGCGCTGAGAAATTCTTACGCCGCCACCGTCAAGGAGCTGGAAGACGATCACCGCATGAAAACCGCACAGTTGGAGAATGAGCGCGCCAAGTTAAAAGGATTATTGGAACAGGAACAACGGCTGGTCACGGACCTGCAGAAACGCGAGGCGGCCCTCCAAGAAAATCATGCCGCAAAGGAAGCCGCCCTGATAAAAGAGTTCAGCCTTGCTAAGGAAAAACTGGAAAGCAGCTACCAGGCCAAACTAAAAGCCCTCGGAGAGAAGAAGTCCGGACAGTAAGGCGTCCGCTCAAATAATATATCCCCCCGCAAATTTTTTTAAAAATAATTCAATTGCAAAATCCGGGTTAATATTTATTATAATGATACTACCATGTCAATATTCGTCGCTAAAGAAGTATTCCTGACCAAAGGTATAGGGCGCCACAAAGAGAAACTCGCCAGTTTTGAGGAAGCCCTCAGAGATGCAAAGATTGCCAGATACAATCTTGTGCATGTCTCCAGCATTTTCCCCCCCCACTGCAAAGTGATCCCACGGCAGAAAGGCGTTGAGAGGCTGAAACCCGGCCAGATCCTGCACTGTGTGCTCAGCAGAAACGCGGTGAACGAAAACCACCGGCTCATCGCGTCCTCCGTAGGTCTTGCGATCCCGAAAGACCGCAGCCAGTACGGATACATCTCGGAACACCATACTTTCGGCGAAACCGACGAACAGACGGGCGAATACGCCGAAGACCTAGCCGCCCTGATGCTTTCCACCATCCAGGGGATTGAATTCGGCAGCGAAACCACCTGGGACCAGAAAGAAGAGATCTGGAAACTCAGCGGCAAGATCGTAAAAAGCACTAATGTGACCCAATCAGCCATCGGCATAGAAGGCGCCTGGACCACTGTGGTAGCTGCGGCCGTGTTCGTGTTTTAACAGCATTTAACGCAGTCAAGATCCGGGCCTCTCTGATGGGGCCCGGATTTTTAATAGAGCACCTGACATGAAACTTAAACTGAACAAAACACCCTTCCTCATAGACGAACCCTGCTCATTGGCGGACGCGCGCTTCCTTATTCTGCCGATCCCCTATGAGAAGACCACCTCGTACGGGAAAGGGACCGGGAAAGGCCCGGCCGCCATCCTGGATTCCTCCTGGCAGGTGGAATTCTGGGATGAGGAAGCTAAGAGGGAAGTATGGAAGGAAGGCATCGTGACCCTGGCCCCGTTCAACTGCAAGCAGGGAGAAAAGAGTTTTTTTAAAAATTTGGGAAAGGAAGTAGCGGGACTCCTGGCGATGTTCAACGGCATCCCGATATTCCTCGGCGGCGAACACAGCATAACCCAGGGGCTCCTGCCTCCTTTCCAGAAGAAATACAAGGATCTCTCCATACTGCATTTTGACGCGCACGCGGATCTGAGGCCGGAATATGAAGGTTCACCCCACAGTCACGCCTCGGCCCTTTACCCGGCGTCCCGGACCACGAAGACCGTACAGATAGGAATACGCAGCGTCTCCCAGGACGAAGCGCGGTTCACGAACTCCGGCAAAGTCAGGACTTATCTCATGCACGAGAACCTGAACTTCGCGAAACTGGAGAAAAACATCCTGAAAGCCCTGTCGGACACGGTCTATCTGACTATCGATGTGGACGGGTTCGACCCCTCGGTCATGCTCGGCACAGGCACGCCCCAGCCCGGCGGCTTCATGTGGTACGACGCCCTGAAACTTTTCAAGGTCGTTTGCAAAAAAAAGAAAGTGGTGGGGATAGACGTGGTGGAAGTAGCCCCCATCAAAGGCTCCCCTATCACGGAATTCAACGCGGCCAAACTGGTCTACAGACTGATGGGCTACCTCAGCTGATTTGGCGGGAATACTTTACGCCGGCGGCTGCCAGTTCGGGGTCCTGCCGGTGTCACCCATCCCATTATACCCGCCGGCAAAACCCCAGCAACTTTCAAAAATATAAATATAATTTGCCCCGCCCAAATCGTACCACCGCAGGTGAACGAATTCTTCGGACTAGTAGGAATCCAGCTTTTCGAACTCGGAGACGGTCTTTTTTACGAAGAGGTGCTCAAGGTCGCGGCTGTAGGCGAAAGGCCCCTTCGGCCAGTCCAACGCCAGTTTCACGGCCGTCTCTATATCGTGCTCGGAAGCCATGATCTCAGAAGCCAGGATCTTGGCTTCCTCTATCATGGGCCTTAGAAGCTCGGAGAAAATCTCTTCTTTGGAAACTTTTTTAAGCCCAAGGTATTTAACGATATTTGGAAGTATCGGATTTTCCCCCACTATCATTCCATCCTCGTAGATGTAAAAACCGATGGTGGACTTCCTGCCCAACTGTCCGTACTGTACAAGGCGCATTTCCATGGCGGACGGGGTAAGCCGCTCGGGCTTGCCCAGCGCCTCGTAAATATCCCGTGTGGCCTTATAGTCTCTATCCAGCCCCACGAAGTCCACGGCCTCGAATGGGCCCGCGGGCATACCGCCCACTTCCTTGAAAGCGGCATCTATCTCGTGCGGCGAGCCCTTGCCCGCCTCCAGTAATTTAAACGCGCTAAGAATGAAAGGCCTGAACAGGCGCTCCACTATCTGCCCCGGATTATCCTTTACCAGCACCGGAGTCTTTTCTATCTTCCTTAAAAGATTCACAGCGGCATCCAGGTACTCGTCTTTGGTGGCATCCAGCCTCACCAATTCGACCAGGGGGTTGGATCGCACCGGCTGCACAAAATGAAAGCCCAGCGTCCTTTCTTTGGGAAGCTCGGTATTCTCTATGAGCGTCTTTAAAGGCTGAACGGCACAGGAAGCCGCGATAACGCAATTGGGATCTATAAAATCCTTGAGCTTGGAGAAAGCGAACCGCCGCTCATCTATATCCTTGGTCAGCGTCTCAATAACTATGTCGGCGCCCTTGAATTTTGACAGGTCCTGGATTCCCTCTATGTTCGCCATCAGGTTTTCCTTTCCGGCCTTGCGCATAGACCAGCATATTTTAGCCATGGCGATGTTAAGACTATCCTTAAAATCGTCGTAGATGCGCACCTGGTAGCCATGCTTCAGAAAAACCTCCGCGAGCCCCGTACCGCCGGTATTGGCGCCCATTATACCGATAGCGATTATCTCCATTTTAAAACTCCTTTCCTCAGGCCGCTGGTTTTCCCGCCCCCGCCGCCTGAACCTTAAATTCACATCAATTTAACTTCCTCCAGGCGCACCAGGCCTTCTTTGTTAAGCACTATCCTGATGCGGTCGTAGCGTATATTTTTCTGCCCCTGCGCGTCCGTGTAGAGATACTTCATAACCATGTTCACATGATAGACTCGCGCGCAGGGAACGATACGGATCCGGCCGTTGGCCGGATCGATGCATGAATAATCAACGCTGGAGTCATCGGCCTGAATTATAAAATCCTGAATATTAAACCGCATAATATCATTAAGATCCTTACGCCGGTCATGCGCCTCCAGTATCTTCTTAGGATAAAGAATGATCTCCTTTTTATACTTAAATACGCGCTCCGGCTTACCGTCCTCGTCTATGGAGGTGATATTGTCTATCTTGCGGATGCGGGAAATATCCGGCGGCACGGCCTCTTCCGATATAAACGTAAAGGCCTCTTTAAGGACGCCTATCTTTTTTAAATTTTCCGGATCAAGGATCTTTATCTCGCGGTCGGAAAACCAGCGCGTCAGGTTCCTGGAAAACAGGAGCTTCAGCCAGTCCTTGATGCGGTCTTTAAAAATATAGCTGGTAACGATCACCAGCACGAACGGCACGCTGTTAATGGTGTACCGATTCTGGGCATAAATGGTGGCCAGCACGGCGAAGAGCATAGCCAAACCGGCCGCCAGACCGAAAACGAACTGGGTAATCGTCTGTGATTCATCCAGCTCTGTCTTGAGATACAGCACGCTCGATATAAATTTCTTCAATACGCCGCGGCGGTAAATTATGACCTCATTATTCTCGTTTTCCCTGAGTATGGACGGATAGTTCATGGCCGCCCTGTAGCGGCCCTGGGAAATTACAAGCGCGGAGAGCTCCGCTTCCACGTTGTCTCCCGCCAGTGCCGCCTTATTTTTACGCACGGACTCCAGGAGCAGGGTCAGATATTCCTCCAGGATCAGACTAAGGTATTCGTCTAAAAATGTGAACGTCTCCCTCAGTTTTATCGGCACTGCCGGATCCATGACCTCCGCTTTGAGAGCGCTTATCTGTCCGCTCAAATATTTAAGATCCGTCAGGAAATTCTCAAGCCCCTCCCCAACGAACATTTTTTTATCATGCTCCCCGGCCTGCGGGGCATAGGTTTCCAGGCCCGCCATAAAGATCTTAACGTGGTCCCGGATCTCGCCCCGTATCACACAACCCAGCAATTTAAATTCCTCATATGCCAGTTCCACAAGTTTAGGGTCCTTGTCCCCTGAAAGAAACCGGGAGAGATTTTCTTTTACCCTGTTCAGCGGCGAAGTGGAGAGTTTAGGATCGCAAAGCTTGGCCAGACTTATCTTGGGCGTCTTGAAACGTATATACCGCTGGTTATTGTTATAGAAATCCTCTTTTGTATAGGTCCTGGGGCCGATATTAAGAGCGCGCGGCACAAAGAAATAGCTTTCCAGCTCATAAACCGTATGAGAGGAGGCTGGAAGTTCCAGGTCCAGCTTTATCTCAAAACGATGCCGGTCATGCAGCGTTATTTTGGAATCAAAAATATCATTATGCTCATCTATCATATATTGGGTCCCGGCCTGATTGGGTTACCGCATGCGGCTTACATGCTTATCGGAAAGTTGTGACGCCGGCACGCTCTCAAGCTTGCTTATCGGGATGATACTTTTCATGCGCGGCTTTTACCCCTGATTTTTCCACGTGGGAGTATATCTGCGTGGTGTTCAGGCTCGCGTGCCCCAGCATCTCCTGAACGGAGCGCAGATCGGCCCCCGCCTGCACCAAATGCGAGGCGAAAGTGTGCCGGAACAGGTGCGGGTGCAACGGTATGGCCACATCCGCCTCCTTCCCCAGTTTCAGGATATCCTTCCAGAGCTGCACGCGGCTTATTTTCTTCCCGGAACGGTTCAGAAAGATCTCCGCGTCGGCATTTCCACCGCCGAATTTGGCCTGGCGCAATTCCATGTACTTCTGTAAAGTCTCAATTGCCGCCTGGTGCACCGGCACAAGGCGTTCCTTGGCGCCCTTCCCGAACACACGCAACCAACCCTGCTGAATATTTACGGCTTCAAGACGCAGGCTCAGCAGCTCGGAAATGCGCAGGCCCGCCGCATACAGAAGTTCTATGGCCGCGACCGTCCGCATCCTGGCGAAATTATCCCGCGCGGGATAAGTCAAAAGTTTTTCCATATCCCGTCCCGACAGGAACTGCGGCACCAGCTGCGCCATCCTTGGGGCCTTAAAATTATGCGTCGGATCCACGGAGAGTTTCCCCTCCAGCATCAGGAATCTGTAAAAAGAACGCAAGGCTTCGGTCTTCCTGAAGATGGACGAGCTTTTAAGCTTCTTATCCGCCTTCAGCGTCCAGAGATATTCCTCTATAAAATGCGCGTCCACGGTAAGCGGATCCTTTCCCAGGCCCGCGCAATACGCCAGGAAAGCGCTGAAATCTCCGGCGTAGGCCAGGCAGGTGTTCCTGCTCAGGCCCCGCTCAAGCGTGAGATATCTGTAAAAATCCGCGGCCGGCGGCTCTAATTTTTTCATGCCTTGCTATGGATATCCGCCTTGGACGGACAAAGTCACCGGCAATTTTCCTCAGCCTACTTCCTTACGGCCTTTTCTTTTTTTTGTTCTCCGGATTGAGCTTCATTGCGCGGCGAAGCCGGCCCCGACTTTCCGGCGGTTTTCCCGTCCGTCTTTTCAGCCGGAGCCGCCATACCGGGATTCATAAAGCGGGAGCGCAACTCGGTCTCGATCTCTTTGAATTTATCCGGATTCTGTTTTAAATAGGCCTTGGCGTTCTCCCTGCCCTGCCCCATACGCTCGGTCTTATATATGAACCAGGTGCCTGTTTTCTCTATTATACCGGTCTCAACTCCCATATCCAGGATGCACCCTTCCACGGAGATGCCCACCCCGTTGACCATTTCAAATTCCGCCTGCCGGTATGGCGGGGCGACCTTGTTCTTGACCACTTTCACGCGGATGCGAGCGCCGGTAACGACATCCCCCTGCTTGATAGTTTCTATCTTGCGGATATCCATGCGGACCGAAGAATAGAACTTAAGCGCCAGGCCGCCGGGAGTGGTTTCGGGACTGCCGAACATCACCCCT
>Ga0208953_1000478_pt1 | contig 33862 bp, 32 predicted proteins | sample RifOxyB2_FD_184033 | JGI IMG/M metagenome (GOLD analysis project Ga0208953, IMG submission 184033) | Groundwater microbial communities from Rifle, Colorado - Rifle Oxygen_injection B2 (SPAdes) | ecosystem: Environmental > Aquatic > Deep subsurface > Groundwater | place: USA: Rifle, Colorado...
TGAACAACTTCAACATCCCCATACTGACCCTGGTGGACGTGCCGGGCTACTGGCCCGGAGTGGCCCAGGAGCACGGCGGCATTATCCGCCACGGCGCAAAACTTCTTTACGCCTATTCGGAAGCCAGCGTCCCGAAAGTAACGCTGGTGCTCAGGAAGGCCTACGGCGGCGCATATATCGCCATGAGTTCCAAGTTCCTGCACGGCGACCTGAACTTCTCCCTGCCTTCGGCCGAAATAGCGGTCATGGGCCCGAGGGGCGCCATCGAGATCCTCTATTCCAGGCAGATAAAAGAAGCCAAGGATGAAGAAAGAGACGCCCTTAGGGTCAAACTGGCAAAGGAGTATTCCGACAAGTTCGCTTCACCCTATCAGACGGCTTCGACCGGCTCCCTGGACGAAGTCATAGAACCGGCCACAGCCCGACCGCGCCTTATAGAAGCGTTCCGGTTCCTGTCGAACAAACGCCGGCCCGGTACTCACGAGCGCACCGGGAACATACCGCTGTAACAGCGGGCTTAAGACTGAAGGCGTAAAGATAGGGTGCATTTATGGAATTTTGTCTGATTACGTTCCTTCACAGCACACAACGCTATAAGTTCCGCTAATGGAATTTATTAGATATTTTTTATAAAGGAGATATTTTTATTTTTGTATAATAAAAAATATGGATCTTGTAACTATACTAAAAATCGCAGTAGCCGTACCGGTAATAGGCTCGCTTCTCATCCCCATAGCCAATAAAATATCCGTCCAGGCCCGCAACGCTTACGCAGTCGCGCTGGGACTTGTGACATTCGCCGCCGCCGCGTCATTGCTCCCGCACATGATGAACGGCGCCACGGCGACCTACGCCTTAAGCTTCCCGCTGGGTTTCGACTTTGTATTGAGCGCGGACCTGCTTTCGGTCTTTATGGCTGCTATCTCTTCGTTCGTCAGCGCCATCATCCTGATCTACTCACTGGACTATATCTCCCATTACGAGAACCAAACCGAATATTACACCATGGTGGTCCTGTTCCTTGGCTCCATGATGGGCCTGGTTTTCTCGGCCAGTCTTCTGTGGATGTACATATTCTGGGAAATCACAGCCTTCGCCAGCTGGCGGCTGGTGGGCTTTTTCCGCTCCGACAGGGATGTGGCCAAAGCCAACAAAACCATTCTCGTCACGGTATTCGGCGCGCTGTGCATGCTTATAGGCATCCTGATGGTCTACTTCGACCATGGCACGATGGACCTGCGCCTATTGCGCGGCGAGACTATAACCACCGCGGCCGCAATCCTTATTCTAGTCGGCATCCTGGCTAAATCCGCCACCCTGCCGTTCTCCACCTGGCTGCCGGACGCCGGCGTAGCGCCCTCCACCGTAACCGCTCTGCTTCATGCCGCCGTGCTGGTCAAGATCGGAGTTTACGCTTACGCGCGTATTTTCGGCGTTACCTTCCTGGTCTCCCCGGCTTTCTCGCATGGCGTGCTGATCATCGCGGGGGTAAGCGCCCTGGTCGCGGCCGGAGCGGCGCTTATAGATAAGGATATTAAGCGCATAATCGCCTACTCTACCGTGAGCCAGCTGGGATTCATCTTCCTGGGCCTCGCCTCGGGCAACAAAACAGCTTTCGTGGGCGCCCTTCTTTACATCCTGATGCACAGCATCGCCAAGGGCGGCTTGTTCCTGTGCGCCGGCATAGTGGAACAGAACACCCACAATAAAGATATAACCAAAATGGGCGGATTGATCAAGACCATGCCGATCACGGCGGTGGCCTTTGCCCTGTGCTCATTATCCGTCATGGGTATCCCGCCTTTCGGAGGTTTCTTCAGCAAATTCATGGTCTTTAAAGGCGCAGCGCAGCACGGCAGTATTTTAGTGCTTATTATTTTCCTGGCCGGCGCGATGATGACGCTATTGTACCTTGTGCGCCTTTTCTACCTGGTGTTCCTGGGAGAAGACAAGGCATCCAACCCCAGGGAGGGCTCCGCCACCATGGTGGCGAGCGTCCTGGCCCTGGCGCTTATCGGCCTGGCGCTGGGCGCGTTCATCTATTATCCGTCCCTTTACGTTGACATGCTCACCACGCAATTAGGAGTGGGCCTGGAAACTATTCAATAAAAGGCCGTTTTGGAATACAATACTTTCGTAAATGCCGTATCAAGCACGGTGTGCCGCAGACGGCCAATTCAATAAGAAGGTCAACCTCTAATGAACCCAATACTTATCCCCGTCATCCTGCCCATCGCGGCGGCTCTTCTGGTCCTTCTGATATCGGAAAAGACCAGGTACCTTAAAGAACTGCTGGCCATCGCCGTTTCCGGCGTCGCCCTGATAAGCGCCTTTCCCGTTATCAGCCAGGCGCTTTTCGGGACCTGCATGGAATTCAGCGCCCCATGGGCCGGCTACGGCATCGATTTCACGCTTAAAGCCGACAAGTTGAGTTCTTTCATATTGCTGGGCGTGACGTTCTTCGCTTTTGTAGTTTCCATCTACTCTTTCAGCTTCGAGAAAAAGGGCAGCGCCAAGTGGTTCTATTTCAATCTGCTTCTCACGCAAGCCTTCTCCGCCGGAGCGGCGCTGGCGGACAATCTGGTGGCCATGCTTTTCTTCTGGGAAGGCCTTTTGATCTTCCTCTACGCCTTCATAGCCCTTTCAAAGCCGGACCAAAGCGCGAAGAGAACGGCGATGAAAGCTTTCCTGATCAACGCCGTTACGGACCTGGCCATGCTGGCGGGCATCTGCATCACCGGCTATATAGCCGGCACTTTCAGCATGACCGGCATCGCCGCCAACAAGCTAACGCTTAACGGGTGGGCGGCGTTAGGCTACGTGCTGATGCTTATCGGCGCGGTTTCAAAGGCCGGGGCCCTCCCGTTCCACACCTGGATCCCCGATGCGGCCGTTGACTCCAACGCGCCGTTCATGTCCTTTATTCCGGCGGCTCTTGACAAGCTTCTGGGCATCTATTTCCTGACCCGCATCAGCGTTTACCTGTTCGCGCTGAACGGCTTTGCGCAGCTCGGCCTGATGACGCTGGGCGCCCTGACCCTCCTGATCGCGGTCATGATGGCTTTCGTCCAGACGGACTATAAGCGCCTGCTGGCGTATCACGCCGTCAGCCAGGCGGGCTATATGATCCTCGGCATCGGCACGCTGAACCCCATCGGTATCGCCGGCGGCCTTTTCCACATGGTTAACAATGCCGTTTACAAGTCCTGCCTATTCATGACGGCCGGCTCCGTAGAGCGCCAGACCGGCTCCAACGACCTTTCGAAGCTGGGAGGCCTTTTCGGCGCCATGCCGCTGACCGCCATCTGCTATATCATAGCGGCCGCGGCGATCTCCGGTATCGCTCCGCTGAACGGCTTTTTCTCCAAGGAAATGATCTACACGGGCGCGCTTAACACCGGCTACAAATGGTTTTTCATAGCGGCGGAGGTCGGATCCATCTTGACGCTCGCCTCTTTCCTGAAGCTGGGACATTCGGTCTTTTTCGGCAAGCGTCCGGAAGCGCTCAAAGACACCCGCGAAGCGCCGTTCTCAACGCTTCTGCCGATGATAATCCTCGCGGGCGTATGCGTGGCGTTCGGTTTCGGCGCCAAGCTGCCCATAGACTATCTGATAGAGCCTTCGCTGCAGAACCTGGGCCTCTCGCATGAAGAAGTTCTGGCGGGTTTCCATTTCAATAAACTCTTCTGGGCCTCCATTGTCGTTATTCTGGTGGCGCTGGTCAACCACATGTTCGGCCTCGCGGCGGGCAAGGGCGCGCCCAGCAAAGCTTCCGACCATATCCACTACGCTCCGGCCCTGAAAGAGATCTACTCTATGGCGGAGTCCCGCGTGTTCGATCCCTACGAACAACTGATGAAACGCGTGCCCTCGGCGGCCGGTCTTCTGTATAAAGTGGACAGGTTCTTCGACTACCTGACCGACGACCTGCCCTCTTTCGCCGTGAACGCTTTTTCCAAGACCTCGCAGCGCTTTCATACCGGCTCTTACCCGCTTTATATGGCTCTGACCATAGCAGGGTTCGTAGTCTTCATACTGCTCACCGCAACTTACGGAGGAATTAAATGACCACGAGCCTCCTGGCTTATCTGCTCATCCCTCTTTTCACGGCGATATTGATACCTTTCGCCGCGAAGACCCGGCGCAAACTGGCCGATGTCCTGGCGAACGTCACTCTGCTGGCCGGCCTCCTCAACATCAGTTTCATCCTGTTCAATCCGGCGAACATCGCCCTCTCCTTCTCAAATATTACCGAAGACGGTTTCGCGCTCCTGATGATCTTCATCATCTACCTCGTGGCTCTGTGCATTACTTTCTTCTCGTCTTATTTTATCGGGGATGATTCGAAGGTCAACCGCGTACCCTACTATTCGCTGATCATGACTTCGGTTTCGGCGATGTGCGGCATCGTCACCACCGGCGACTTTTTCACGCTATACATCTTCGTGGAAGTGCTTGCGGTCACCTCGTTCGCCCTGATAGCCTCCGATGAGAGCGGCAAGGGACTGGAAGGCGCTATAAAATATTTCCTGCTCACCTTCCCGGCGTCGCTGTTCATTCTGTTCGGCATCGCCTTCCTGATGCTTACCGCCGGCACCTTCTCCTTTGAGAGCATTAAGATCATCATAGCCTCCGGAATACCGGCCGGCGCGGTGGTTTTCTCGCTCTCATTGATCCTGCTGGGCTTCCTCATTAAATCCGGCGTGGTGCCTTTTCACGCCTGGACGCCCGACGCGTACGAAGGCGCCTATGCGCCGGTATCGGCCTATCTGGCCGGCATCGTTACCAAGATCTCAGGAGTATACGCCGTTATAAAGATCTCCATGATGCTGCGCCTCTTTGAGATCAAGGCCTATCACACCGCCGAAATCCTGATGTTCCTCGGCATGTTGTCCATAGCCGTAGGCGCCCTGGCGGCCCTGCGGCAGAAAGAATTAAAAAGAATGCTGGCCTTCTCCAGTATCAGCCAGATCGGCTACATTATTCTGGCGGCGGGCATGGGAACTCCGCTGGCGATCCTCGGCGCCATCTTCCACCTGGTAAACCATGCGACTTTCAAGACCGTCCTGTTCCTGAACAGCGCCAGCCTTGAGAAAGGCGCGGGCACCAGCGACATGCGCAAGCTGGGCGGCATGGAACACGCCATGCCCTGGACCTCCTGGACCTCCATCGTTGCGCTCCTGGCCACGGCCGGCGTACCGCCCCTCTCCGGCTTCTGGAGCAAACTTATCATTATCATAGCCCTGTGGGACGGGGGGGCGAAAACTTATGCGGTACTGGCGCTATTGTTCAGCGTAGTCACGCTGGCGTACTTCATGGTGATGCAGAAAAAGATCTTCTTCGGGAAGCCCACGGAAACTTCGCGGAACGCGCGCGAGGTCAGGCCAGCCATGCTGGCTCCGGTCGTGGTCATGTGCCTGCTCATAGCGGCGCTGGGCGTCTTCTTCCCGTATATTTACTCCTACCTGGTTGAAACTATCGCGGCGAGGATCATATTATGACCTATCACACACTGCTGTTAATACTGGTCGCCGCGGCGGCGGTCGCCGCCGTGATGGCAAGGAATCTCCTGCTGAGCGCCATAATGCTGGCCCTGGTGAGCGTCGGAGCGTCCCTCGTTTTATTCGATTTCCAGGCTCCCTGGGCCGCGGTTTTCGAATTATCGGTCTGCGCCGGCCTGATCACCGTGCTGTTCGTAAGCGCCGTCAGCCTTATCCGCCACGAGGAAAGCAAGGTAGCGGAAAACCGCGCGCGTTTCTACGCCATGCCGCTGGTAATGGGCATAGTGGCGATCGCCGCCTGGTTCTACGCCGTGCCGTACTTTGAATCCCTGGAAAACTGGGCGCGTTTAGGCGGCCGCGCCGACACCCTGGGCACGGTCATCTGGGATATCAGACGTCTCGACCTGCTGGGCCAGGTCTCCATGCTGGCCGCCGGGGTCTTCGTTGTCAATTCGATGTTCCCCAGGAGAAAAAAACAAAAATGATAAATTCCTTCTCGATGGATTGGTATTTCATTACCCTGATATTTTTCGCCGGCATGTATTGCATGCTCGTCTCCCGCAATCTGCTGAGACAGTTCATAGGCCTTGAGATCATGTCGAAATCCTGCCTGCTGGGAGTGATCTCGGTCGGAGCGAAGACCGGGAACCTGGCGCTCGCCCAGGCCCTTATCATCACCATGATCGTAATCGAAGTCGTGGTGGTCGCCGCGGGCCTGTCGCTGCTGGTCAAGAACTACCGGATCACCAATTCGGTGGACGTCTGGTCGCTTAACAATCTGAGAGGATAAAATCATGGACATTCTCCTTTTTCCGCCGGTAGTTTTCATCATCTCGCTCCTGTTCGCGATGTGCCTCTCCGGGTTCGTTTCAGGCTGGGCTCCGGCGCCCAAGGCCGAAGCCGGTTCCGGCAGGGACAAACCCTACGCCTGCGGCGAGGACATTCCGGCTGAAAAAATGATCCCCGACTATCAGGAATTTTTTCCGTTCGCCATCTTTTTCACCCTGCTGCACGTGGCGGGCCTGATGCTCGCCACCTGGAGCCTAAACCCGCTTTCCGCGGGCCTTGAGATGGTGGTGGGCTATGTGGCGGCGGTGGCTGTAATACTGGCAATCTTATTCGTGGGATAAAGACATGAAAATCAAAGATAAGCTCATCCTCTGGTCCAGACTCAAATCGCCATGGCTGCTGCACTTCAACAGCGGGGCGTGCAACGGCTGCGATATCGAGGTAGTGGACGCCCTGACCCCCAGGTACGACCTGGAACGTTTCGGCGTAGTCCTGAAGTCCACCCCCAGGCACGCGGACATCCTGGTGATCAGCGGCCCGGTTACGCGCCAGCAGGTCAAACGCCTTAAGAGGATCTACGACCAGATGCCGGCGCCCAAATTCGTTATGGCGGTCGGAGCCTGCGCCTGTTCCGGCGGCGTTTTCGACGGCTGTTACAGCGTGGTTTCCGGAGTGGACAAGGTCCTTCCCGTTTCCATCTACATCCCGGGCTGCCCGGTCAGGCCCGAAGCCATCCTGGACGGCGCGGTGAAACTGCTGGCCAGCCTGGAAGCGTCGACAAAACAGGCGGCAAAAACCGCGGCATAAGAGTCGTGCCGGCGGCGGGTAATGGAGAAGGATAATTATGAGCGAATTTGAAAAAGAAGAAAAGCTGAAAGCGGGTTTGGAAGCGAAGTTCGGCGGAGCTATCTCAGAGATGACGATACAGCGCAAGGACCGCGTATGGTTCGAGCTGACTCCGGAGCGGCTGCCCGAACTTATGAAATTAATGAAGACGGAACTGGGGTACGACCACCTGGCCACCATCTCCGGCTTCGACGGGGGGGAGAACCTCGGCGGGAATTACCACCTGACCGATACCCACAGCATCGTTACCGTGCGGGTAAAAACTCCCAGGACGGCGCCGCATCTGCCCACCGTGACCGGAGTGTTCCCCGGAGCGGAGCCCTACGAACGCGAGTTGGAAGACCTTTTCGGCATAAAAATAGACGGCTTGAAACCGGGGCGCCGCTATCCATTGCCCGATGATTTTCCCGCGAATCAGCATCCCCTGAGAAAAGACTGGAAAGTGTCCGACGTCTATCCCGAAGAAAAGACGGCGCCCGCTACGGAGGCTGAATAATATGTCTAAAATGACCATCCCCCTTGGCCCCCAGCACCCCGCTCTTAAAGAACCGGTCAATTTCACGCTTGTGCTGGAAGGCGAACAGATAACCGGCTCGGCGGTAAACCTCGGCTACAATCACCGCGGTGTTGAAAAAGCCGCCGAAAACAGAACTTTCCTGCAGGACATCTATCTGATAGAGCGCATATGCGGCATCTGCTCCCATTCCCACACCACCTGCTACGTCACCTGTGTTGAGGAAATAGCCAAAGCCGAAGTACCCGAACGCGCAAAAGCCATCAGGACCCTTGTCGGAGAACTTGAAAGAGTGCACAGCCATCTGCTGTGGCTCGGCATAGCCGGCTACGAAATGGGGTTTGAAACGCTTTTCATGTACACCTGGCGCGACCGCGAGCAGGTGCTGGACTGCCTGGAACTGGTCTCCGGCAACCGCGTCCATTATGGTATAAATACCATAGGCGGAGTACGCCGCGATATCACACCCGGACAGAAGACTGAGATCCTCAAGAGGCTCGCCATCCTTGAGGAACGCACCAAATATTACGTCAAACTCGGCACGGAAGAGGCCACGGTGCTCGCCCGCACGCAGAACGTGGGCCTGCTTCCGCATGATATAGCGCTGGAGCGGGGCGCCGTAGGGCCCACGGCCCGCGCATCTAATGTTAAACGCGACGTCCGCAAGGACGCGCCCTACCTGATCTATGACAAGCTGGATTTTAACCTGATAACACACAACACCAATGACGTCTTCGGACGCCTCGTGGTACGCGTGCTGGAGCTGGTTGAGTCCTATAAAATGATCAGGCAGATCCTGAACTACCTGCCTGAGGGCCCCATAGCCGTGAAGGTTCCGGCGAAGATAGGTCCCGGCGAGGCGGTCAACCGCTACGAGGCCCCCAGAGGCGAGGACATTCATTACGTAAAGGCCAACGGCACGGATAAACCCGAACGCGCGAAAGTGCGCGCTCCGACCATGGCCAACTACCCTTCCGTCTCCTATATGCTGGACGGAGGCTATTTAGCCGACGTCCCCATGGTCATCGCCGCCATCGACCCCTGCATGTCATGCACGGACAGGGCGATGGTCTACAACACAAAAACGGACAAGGTTCAGATCTACGGCTGGGACGAACTGCGCAAATATGGTATCGAGCAATATAAGAAAAAAGGCGTGGACTTTTCAAAGCTGTAAATTTCCATCTTAATCGACGACAAGGTTGAACATATGACCATTGACTCAGCACTGCCCGCATTGACGTACATCCTGATCTTTCCGGGGTTCGTGTTCCTGGCGGCTTACGGACTCTTCCTGCAGTGGTTCGACAGAAGACTGGCGGCGGTAATGCAGAACCGCGTCGGCCCGCCCTGGTACCAGCCTGTGGCGGACCTTGTGAAACTGCTGGCAAAAGAAGTCATAGTTCCCGAAGCGTGCGACACGGTGATGTTCAAAGCCCTGCCTTATTTCGCCATTGCGGCCGTAGTAACTTCGGCGCTCATGATCCCGGTCTGGACGGACGCGGTGTATTCTTTCCAGGGCGACCTCGTAGTCGTGATCTACCTGCTGACCATTCCCACCGTGACGTTCTTCCTGGCCGGCTGGAGCTCTACCAGCCCCTACGCCACGATAGGCGCCATGCGCGTCCTGACCCAGCTCTTCGCCTACGAAGTGCCGCTTATGCTTTCGATCATCGGCCCCGCGATACTCGCGGGCACCTGGAACATCAGCGAGATAGCCGGTTTTTTCACAAGCCACAAGATTTATATGCTGGCCCAGATCCCGGGCCTTTTAGTGGCGCTGCTTGCCCTGCAGGGCAAGCTTGAGCGCGTACCTTTCGATATTCCCCACGCCAAGAACGAGATAGTGGGCGGCCAGTTCACGGAATATTCCGGCCGGCTCCTGGGCTTTTTCTGTCTGGCCGTGGACATGGAAATGGTGGTAGGCGCGGCGCTGGTTAATGCCATATTCCTGGGCGGCACGCTCGGGGCTTTCGGCATACTGGGTTTTGCGGTATTTCTCGTCAAGACAATGGCCGTAGTCTTCCTCTTAGTTCTCTTAAAAGTCCTCATGGGCCGCGTCCGCATAGACCAGATGGTAAGATTCTGCTGGCAGATACTGGCTCCGCTATGCCTGGCGCAGATCCTGCTGGATATCTTCATAAAGACCCTTAATTTAAATTAGGATAAAAACGCTATATGAAAAAACCCGCTAGAGCTTTCGGCGAAGTGATAGAAAACCTTTTCAAGAAAAAAGCCACGTCCAATTATCCTTTTGAAAAAGCCGTGGTGGACGCCCGTTACCGCGGCCGCATCGCCTTTGAATCCGACAAGTGCATCGGCTGCAAACTGTGCGTACGAGTCTGCCCGTCCAAGGCCATAGAAATAATACTCTCGGCCGAACAACCGGCCGCGGCGCCGGTCCCGGAAGGGTCCGCCCCGGTTCCGGCAAAAAAGAAATTCGACTGTATCATGAGCCTGGACCGCTGCATTTACTGCTCGCAGTGCGTGGATATATGCCCTAAAAAGGCTCTCGTCTCCACAACGGACTTTGAGCTGGCGCACACGGACAGAAAGTTCCTCAGGCTTCATTACAAATAGCCCGCCAGACATATCCCAGCCCCGGCAAAGCCTCTCCCGCCAGTTGTTAGCTGGAGGCGAACCGGTTTTACGCGTTTGCGCCAATGAAAATCAAAGATTCCGTAATCTGCCTGACAGATTTATGCAACTATAGATGCATTTTCTGTTCACGCTGGGGCACGCATTGCGCGAACACTCCCGCCGCGGTTAAAAAAACAATAAAATTATTCCCCGATGACGTGTGCTTTGAAGGCGGAGAGCCCATGCTTGCCCCGGACCTTGAAAAATGGGTGGCTTTCGCTAAAGCCGAACAGGTTAAAGACATCATTCTGGTGACCAACGGCTTCGGACTTGGCAAACCGGCCGTAGTCGAAAAAATGCTTAAGGCCGGGGTAACAATGTTTAATGTCAACTTTCCGGCGCATGATCAAAAACTTTTTGGTCTGCTCACACAGAGAAAAGGTAATTTCAAAAAAACCGTACGCACCGTTAAAAACCTGATAAAAACCGCGGGGCCGGGGAAAGTCAGGCTGACTCTGGTGGCCAACAGCATCATCATCAAATACATCAAGGACTATGGAAAGTTTCTGGTGAAAAATTTCCCCGGGATATCCTATCTTGAGATCAACATGGTGAAGGTGCTTGGCGCGGTCAAGAAAAGAAAATGGCTGGTGCCCAGACTTACGGAGCTAAAACCTTATCTACTGGAGGCTTTTTATCTTTTAGAACAGAAAAAGGTTTGTTTCATAACCGACGGTTTCCCGTTGTGCATCATGGAAGGCTTTGAGGACCATGCGATAGATACCAGATTTCTGATAAACTACGGCAGGCCGGCCACACAGGAAAAGCGCCATGCCGGACCATGCCGGCTCTGCACCCTCAATAAAATCTGTCCCGGCCCAAGAAGAGATTACCTCCGGATTTATGGTTTCTCCGAACTCAAGCCGTCCGTTAAGGACCCCGCGGCCATAATAGAAACTACCCGTAAAAGGTGGCTCTCCGCGCCACACCGGACTTCGCGTTAAGCGATGTAAATCAACCCCGTTGTATGGGGCTGTTCAAACCGGGCGTATTTTTTTATAATTATTCATATGGCTATAGACGTCCCATCTATCTTAACAACTCAATTCCTGGATAATACCGTTTTAAGCTATCTCTGCTCCGCCGTTACATTCGCCGCCGCGCTGGCCGCCCTTTATGTCCTCAGACACATAATATTCGCAAGGCTTCGCGCCATAGCCTCCGGCACTGAAACGGACCTGGATGACCTGGCGATGGACCTCATTCAGAAGATCAGGCCGCTTGAATATAATCTGCTGGCCTTATACCTCGCCGTGCGAACCTTGAACCACTCTCCGGGCTTCGGGCGCGCCGCCAACATCCTACTGCTCATCGTTTTCACATACCGGGCCGTAACGATGGTCCAGCACCTTCTCAACTACTGGACGAACAGAATAGTCTCCCAACGGGGTCTGACGGAAGCCGCCAAAACGTCGGTAGTACACAGCGCGCAGGTAATCCTGCGCGCGATACTCTGGGTGGCGGCGGCTCTTTTCGTCCTCGGCAATCTCGGAGTGAATGTGTCGGCGGTCCTTACCGGCCTGGGGATAGGCGGCGTGGCCATAGCCCTGGCGGCCCAGGCCATACTTGGAGACCTTTTCAATTTTTTTGTGATCCTGCTGGACAAGCCGTTTAACATAGGCGACTTCGTGGTCTCCGACTCCGTGTCCGGGACTATCGAACACATAGGTTTAAAATCCACCCGTATCCGCAGCATTTCAGGCGAAATGATCGTAGTATCCAACTCCAATCTGCTGTCCTCCAGGATAAGGAATTATAAAGATCTCAACAAGCGCCGGGTGGTCTTCAAGACCGGAGTGGTTTATGGGACCGGCGCGGAAAAGCTCCGCAAAGTACCGGCACTGATAAAAGCGGTGGTTCTCGGCCAGGCCGGCACCGAATTTGAGCGGTCCAACCTGTATAACACCGGGGACTTTTCCGTGGATTTTGAAACGGCCTATTACATCACCAGCGGGGATTATACGCTCTACATGAACACGCAGGAACGTGTTTTGCTGGGTATCATAGAGGGGTTTGCCGGGGAAGGAATAGAATTCGCTTATCCGACCCAAACACTTTTCATCAACAGATGAAATATATTATCAGAAATCAAGAGATCAGAAGAGGAGAATAAAATGAAAAAAATAATGCTATTCACGGCGCTGATGGCCCTGGCAAACGGGCTCGTCTGCGCCCAGGACCGCGTTATCGCCACGGTCAACGGCAACAAAATAACTTCCGGAGATATCACAAAAAAACTGTGGTGGCAGTATTCCGCCCAGGGACTCTCCGACATAATAGACGAAAAGCTTCTTCTGGAAGAAGCCGCCAGGCTCAAAATCCCCTATGACGTCAAAGAGGCGGATAAACGCTTTGAAGCCCTGGCCGCGGGCTATAAAGATAAAAAAGAATTCGACGCCAATCTCAAAACGGTGGGCTGGACCACTTCCGATGTGAAGGAATTGATAAAAGGGCAACTGCTCATCAAGGACACCGTCATCACGGCCAAGGCCGTCAAGTTCACCGACGCGGACATAAAAACCTTTTTCGAACAGAATAAGGAAAAACTAGGCAAAGCGGCGAGCGTCAAACTGCGCCAGATCTTCGTCGGAACCCAGGCCGAGGCGGACGATGCCTACGTGGCGCTGTCTGCGGGCGCGGATTTCGCCAAACTCTCAGGCCTTAAATCCACAGATGAGAATCTCCGGAAAAAGGAAGGCGACATCGGCTATATCTCAAAAGGCCTTCTTCTGCCTGAGATAGAAAAAGAAATATTCGCTCTCAAGCCCGGACAGCACACCAAATCCATCGCCACAGGCAACGGCTACAGCCTCTTCAAGCTTGAGACCTCCAAACCCGGAGAGCCGGCCAAACTGGATGACGCTTTAAAAGCGGACTTGAGAATAGCCCTGACAAACCAAGCCGTGAACCAGAAACTGCCGGAACTGATAGGCGAACTGCGCAAAAAGGCTAATATCGAGGTGAACAGATAAAAGGATCGATATCCGATCAGGATAAATTAAAAGGCCGTCCGATAACCGGACGGCCTTTTTAATTTGCTGTTTTTTGTATATCTGAATTATCCGACCTTATCCGGTAACCCGATCCTTCTTATCGCGCGGCTTCAGGCTCCTTCTTGCCTCTGGTGAGAAAAGCATGCACCGCGAAATAAACCACCATGCCGATCAGGATAAACTGAGTGGCATAAAGGTATTTAGCGGAGGAAAAGGCGTAGAGGTCGTCAAAACGTCCGTACAGGAGCGAGAAGCGGGCCATGACCGTGTTACCGAAAGCCGCTCCGAAGTAGATCATCAAAAAATAAATGCCGATATTGGAGACTTTCTGCATGTGACCCTTGTGCTCCACGGAAAAGAAAAAATAGAATAACACGCATATAACGCCAAAAGCCACCAGTAAAGCGTTAAATATCATCCATGGAGTCATAGAAGCCATCATGGAAAGCGGCTGCACGGTCCCGGATATCTGGCTTATGAAATCCGTGGAAAGGCCGACGGGTATAGCCAGCCCCGCGCCATACCCCATCAGAAAGGTAAAGCCGTAGCGGGAGATCCAGGAGATCTTAGGTATAAACTGGGTAAGCAGGGAAAGACCAAGCAGCGAGGGAACCAGCACCAGCCACTCATGATTCATAAGCGGCTCCCATACCTTGGGCACCAGCACGCTGTAAAAAGAAACCTGAAGCAGCCAGCCCATGCCGGCGCCCAGATACAGATGCTCCGCGGTCTTGAAGAAAGGATTATCCTTATACAGAAAGCTGAACAGGAATATGGTGAGCCCCGCCGCCAGCCAAGCGCCGGCCGTCATCCAGGCCGGAGTGATAATGAAAAATCCGCAAAACCAAGTCCAAAAATGAGTAAGGAAGTCCATTTAAGTCACCTCTTATAAAATAGCGCCTATGACGACGTCATTACAGATATTTTATCAGCAAAAGTATAATGTTTGAAACAGAGATCAGGATCAGGACAAGCAGATGTCCTAGGTTCAGGGAGTCTATGCCGGAGGTGCCTTTTCCCGGAACCTTCACTAGAGATTCGTACTCGGCGGCGCCCTTCATACCGCCCAAGAGACCTTTCAACTGGCCTCTTTGCAGATAGGGCCCATAGCCGGGCTGGCTGATACCGGTCACACCGCCGATCACGGGAATATGGTATTTATCTCCGACATAAGCGACCCAGTAATCCAGCATCGCGGTTCCGGTGATCTCCACTACAAGAGCCATATCTTTATAGTTTTTTATGCCCTGCATGACAGGCAGCAGCCGCGCGTCCGCGCCGGCCTCGTCTTTGTTATAGATACCGTACATATCGGAAGCCATCTGTGTCATCACCGCCACAGGATTGGCCATGTAGGGGAAAACCACATAATCTTTGCCGTAAACCTTATTATACTCCTTCGGGACCTTTTCAAATATTTCCGCTATAAGGCCGGTTGAGCCGGCTATATAAGTTACCACTCCCACGCGCAGGTTATTTTTGAAGGCGTGGCGTATCATAGCCATGGCCTGCGGATGAAGTTCGGGCCTGGTGGAGGGATCATAATCAAGAGAGAAAAGCACGAAAGAGCCGGCCGGCACTTTCTCCAGAAAATCAAAAGAATGCTGAACATCCCTGGAAATGGTCTTATTCGGCAGGCCGAGCGGCTTCATGATAGGTATGAAAAGCATCGCGGCCAGCAACAAGAAGATCCATCGCCTGTCAATTTTAAAGAATTTTTGTAATTTATCCTTAAGCATATTAGTCCTTGCCCAAATACTGCTTTTCTATTCCGAATATGATCTTGAACGACGTTACGATAGCGCCTATGGAGATACCGATCATAATACCCCGTTTGCCGGAGACTGCGGGCACGCTCATGATCCATTCAATAACGTCCGACACGCCGCATTTGGTCCAGCCAAGGACCGAATCCCATATTATCTGTCCCAGGGGCACTTTGCCGAGTATCAGGATAAAAGCCGCCACGAAAAGCACAAAAGCTTGTTTGGATTTTATCCTGAACGACCTGTAGGCGGTGGAAACTATATAGAACGCCAGCACCGCGAACATCGTGGAACTTAAAGCGTTATAGAGGTAGCGGAATGCCCATCCCAGAAGCGTGATTCCGGCATCGGTACTCTGCTTGCCGCTGCTCATGAAGGCCGGGATCACCATGGCGAAAAAGCCTATATACACGAACAGGCTGTAGCCCCAGCCGTCGGCTTTCCTGGCGATCTTGTTATAATGGCTGTAGAACAGGCTGACCAGTCCCAGCAAAAAAGCGAAGGCATATACGATATTCTCCCACTGGCTGATAAGTTCCGTATAATCCACCGAAATTTTATGGGGGATGTAATATGAGGCCAGCGTAAGAACGCCGAAAGTAAAGACTATCGCCAAGGGTATGTATTTTTTTATCAGTTTCATAATCAGTAGGCCCCAAAGAGGTTAAGGATGACCTGGACGAACGTATCCCAGTGGAATCGGGCTCCGACGGCCACAAGTATGATGCCGAAGAACACGGACACCATAACCACAAGTTTGCCGAAATCCTGGACTTTCAAGGCGCTCATCAGCATCGGCTCTTTGGAAAGATACGCTCCCGCGGCGTACAACTCCTCTCCGATAAGCGTATAATCGCAGGCCGTGAAGAAGAACGGCAGCTGTGATTCCTGGTCGGTGCCGGCTATCTGTATAGCTCCACTGGTGGCGCCGACCTCGGCCAGCAACAACGACTCGGCCATAAAATAACCCATAAAGAAGATAGCCGCCGGTTTTTCCCTTGAGATCATACCGTCCACGGACGCGGCGTAGGAGAACTGGTCCTGGCTGATGAACTGATTGATGTCATCCCGGTACGAATCGGGGCGGCCGGCTTCCAGGAAGGATTGTTTCACCACTTCCTTGCAGACGGTCATAACTATGGGGTCGTAGTGCGGGACCTTTATCTGCGTGTCATACTGCGCCACTTTTTTTGAAACTTCCCCGAGAATAAAAGTGGAAGCTATGGTGGAGATGCCGGACATGCCGCCGATGCCGGGGACGTAGTACACGGGTTTGCCCATCTCGGTGGCGCGGCCAAGGGCTTCGTCTATGGCGTCAAGCCCGGCGATGCGGCGTATAAACAGACCTTTGCGCTTCGCGTGGGAAACGGCCCAAAAGAAAACGATAATGATCATTATCAGCAGGATTAGATTGTTAAGCCGGTCCAGGCGGAACCAATTGCTGGCGGTTTTGCCGGAAACTATCCCGCTGTCGAAACTTTTTTTATCCTTTATCGTGACGACTTTAAAATTAAAGACGGAACCGGTGGTCTGCGCTTCGCCGAAATAATTGGGCAGCTCTACTTTCACGACATGCTCTTTGACGGAAGCGTTCCAGGCCCAGAACGGCAGTTCTATATCCTTGCCGGTTCTTGTGTCCGCCGGAAATTCGTCGGCTTTTATCCAGCCGCCGGTCTCCAGGGAAGACACATAGATCTGATATACCACATCGGAGGTGTCCGTAGGGCGCACATTCCATTTAAGCAAAGCCGTTCCTCCGACATCATATGGCATGTCCGCGAACGTCAGATTTTCGATGGGGGGGATAGCGCCGGCAGGCGTCTGTTTTTTTACCGCCTGAGAGGGGTTTGCGGCGGATACGTTTATTGCCGCGAACAAAACTGAAAACAAAACAAAGCCGAATTGGTTTTTGATCATACTATCGTACAATATATATCATTTACCTCTTGGCATGCAAGATTTTTTTCAAGCCCGGCAAGGCCCGCCAGGACTAATTCCTGCGGAGGCTGTCCCGCATATAAATCCTGAAATATTTTCGATTTGCGGCCGTTTTAAAATTCGGCAAGAAGCGCGCCAAGGGCTTCTTTTTACCGATGTCCGTTCAATGCCGCTTCCGCTATTTTCGGCGCGGTATTGTTCCAGGTATATTTTTCCACGGTCAACGCGCCCCTGCGCGCCAGCGCGGCGGCCAACTCCCTGTCTTCCAGAAGCCTTAGGATCTTGTCGGCCAGGTCGTCCGCCGACCCGGGCCGGAAGAACAGGATATCCCCGCCCTCCTCGGCTATCTCGGATATTCCTTCAAGCCTCGAAGCCACCACAGCCATTCCGCCCGCCCAGTATTCATAGATCTTCAGAGTTGTCACTATGCGGTTTGGAAGATCGTCCTGCCTGGGGATCACTCCGATAGCGGCCCGGCTGAGATACCGCCTGGCTTCGTCGCAGGGAAGGTAATCCGTGAAAACGCAGTTATGACTCACGCCGAGCTTTTCCGCGAGCTTTATAATATTCCCCAGCTCGCGGCCCCCGCCGATTATCAGGAACCGGGCTTCCGCGTGCTTCTCCAGGACTTTTGGTATAGCCGAGATCAAAAGTTCCACGCCATGCTGCCTGTCCACCGTCCCCAGATGGATAACGGCGTTTTCATAGCCGGCCACTTTTTCCCGCGGAATTTTCTCAATTTCCGCCGCGTCATAAACTATCGACACCTTTGCGGGGTCTATGCCCTTACTTACCACCAGGTCCCGCATGGCCTTTGTGACCACGATAAGGTGGTCGGCGCTTCCTATTATCCAGTACTCTATCGCCAGTATCAGCGGCGTCACCGCGCGCTCCAGCAGGGTTTTTCGGTTGGTCACAAGGTACTCGGCATGAATATCGGTTATGTCAAGAACGAACCTGAATTTATAAAACCATTTAAGAAAAGGCAGCGTGGCCGCGGCTATTGAATTATGTACGAAAAACATATCAGTAATGCCGGCGAACTGCAAAAACTTGCGCAACAGCCTTATATTGAACTTGAGCGAGGAGAGAAGCTGCGAACGCTGCTTCTTGGGCGCGTGCAACCAGTGTACCCTTATCCCGTCCAGCTCGCCAATACCGTCGGTGGGGGCGATTATAGTCACTTCGTGGCCCAGTTTTTTAAATTCCCCGGCGGCCTTTAGAGTCCGAAGAGCGCCTCCTCCTTTTATAGGGCAAAGCGAGTCGTGCGTCGAAACTATTATTTTCATTCTTTCCGTTCTCCAGCCTGCCGGAGCTTTCTCACGTCATTTTTCTTATTTTCCAGCTTAATCGTATCATTTCGCCCCAGCCCATAGCCCGGCTCACCCGGTAGGTGCTGAAAAGATCGTAATCGTTCAACAGTTTGAATACGAAGTTGTGTGGAAGACGTATAAGCATTCTTATCAGAGGGATAAGAGAGGGGAACTTCACTCCAAGAAAAGCTATCTTGTGCAAATTCACTATTTCGCGTTTATGGCTGAGCCTGACCGGCGTATCGTAGGAATAATGACTGAACGACTCCGTACGGCCTTTTTCAAACAGATCATGCTCCACCATATAGTCCCACAGTTCCGTTTTTACTATCGGCTGATAAATTGTAGGGGCTATGCTGTCCGACCCGATGCGCCCAAGCAGTTCCACGGTGCTTACCGCCTCGTCCAACGTTTCCCCGGGCAGCCCGAACATTACGTACGAGATGAACTTTATATTGTGCCTGCGCAGCAGCGCGGCGCCGCGCATTATCCGCTCATCCGTCATGTTCCGTTTAAGAACGATATTACGCAGTTTTTCGCTGCCGCTCTCAACGCCCAAAGCCATATAAAAACACCCGGCCTCGGCAAGCTTTCCGACATTTTCCTCCGTCAATTCGTTGAACCGGCCCTGGCAGAAGAACGGCAGAGCTATCTCTTTGCGATACAGCTCAAGAAACTCCATAATCCTCGGGTAAAGAGTGAAAGTATCCGCGCAGAAGGACACGGTCTTCATCCCGTATTTTTCCCGCACATCTTTTATCTCGCTGATAATATCAGCCGGACTTCTGAACCTGACGAAGCGGCCCTTGCCGGCGTAAGCCGCGCGCAATTCATGATTGTGGCAGTAAGTGCAATTATAAGGACAGCCCCGCCCCACAAGGAACCGTTTGCTGGAAAGCCCGGCCAGCATCGGAGAATCCTTGTAAAATATCTCCCGGTCCAGATGCGGCAACAGGTCCAGATCTTCCACCAGAGGCCGCAATTCATTACGGAATACCCGGCCGCCGGACTTAACGCATAGATTTTTAATACCGGTTATATCCTGTCCGGCCTCAAGACGCCGCGCCAGTTCGAGCAGGGTCTCCTCGCCTTCACCCATGCAGATTATATCAACGCCGTCCGTTTCGATGAACTCCGGGAAATAGGTCGGATGCGGTCCGCCGAAAATGACCGGGATGCCGGAAACCTTCTTTATTTCCCCGGCCAGCTCCACGGCCCACTTGTAATTCATCGAGGTCACGGAGAATCCGACCAGCAGCGGTGGAGAAGCCGCGATAGCGGAAACAATGGAGTCCGATCCGCCCTTCTCATAAATACGCGCTTCGACTCCGTAGCCGCTGCGTTTCATAAAGGCGGAAAGCGCCTGTATCCCCTGATGCTCAAAAACGGAGTCAAGCACGAACAGTATTTTAGCCATATTATAATATCCGCGGGCCCCGCCTATTTCTCCCCGGAAATAACCGACTCCTCCCTAAGCAGCGAGCGAAGCTGCCTGAGGATGAACAGCGGGCCGAGCCCGCGCAGCACACGGAAGAAATAATAAGACTGACGCGCCACCCAGCCCGGAGAGGCAAGTCTTTTGAAAAGCCAGCGGCGCATCGCGGTGACGCGCATGGCCTCGACCCTGTCCAGGTCCAGATAGCGGTGACTTATCACCTCGCCCGCCTTCCCGTCGTACTTATCCCATTCCTTGGTCTTCAACAGGCCTTCTCTCTCGGCCGCTTCGAAAAACTTAGTGCCGGGGAAAGGCGTGGCAATGCTCACCTGTATGGTATCCGTGCCCAGGTCCTCAAGGTAAAGCAGCGTTTCTTCGGCGCTCCGTTCATCCTCACCCAGCAGGCCCAGCGCGAAGGTGGCATGCGTCTTTATTTTGACGGCGGCGCACCAGCGCACCACTTCCTTGACCTTCTCCAGGTTTACCGGCTTTCCCAGATCCTTTATCATGCGGGAGCTGCCGGTCTCCACGCCGAATTTTATCCCCACGCAGCCGCTCTCGGCCATCAGAGCCACCAGTTCCTCGGTGAGGTTTATCGCGTCGCCCATGCACGACCATTTCACGTCAAGCTTCTTCTCTATCAGGCCACGGCACAATTCCTCCACATGGGCCTTGTTTATCGTGAAATCATCATCGTCGAAATATATTTCTTTAACGCCATAACGCTTTACCAGCTCTTCCATCTCGGCCAGTACGCGGGCGGAGCGAAAAGTTCTGTACTTGCCGTTGCCGTACATCACCTGGTTCCACAGGCAGAAATTGCAGCGGTAAGGGCAGCCGCGCGACGCATGCATCTGCACGGCCGGCCTGTGCTGGCAGAATCCATCCCAGTACAGATCCGGTTCGGCGCGCCAGGAAGCCGGAAACATGTCGTAAGCGGGGGCGGGCAGGCTATCCAACGGGTCTATCAACGGACGCGGCGCGGTTTCCATTAACTCTCCCGCGTTCCTATAAGTTATACCGGCCACCCGGGCCGGATCGCCGTTATCCCTGAGGCACTTAAGCAGCTCCACCACCCCCTCTTCATACTCTCCCCGTATCACATAGTCCACGCCGCGGTTTCCCTTCAACATCTCTGCGGGATAAACGGAAGAGTGCGGACCTCCCGCTATTACCTTAACGCCGGGATTTAAATCCTTGAGTTTTTTCACAAGAGCCATATCCATGGCTATGGTGGGGGTGGTTGTTTCGAAGAAAACCGCGTCCGGGGCCTCTTTAGAGAAAATCTCCAGGAAGCCTTCCTCTCCAATGTCAAGCGCCACACAATCCGCGACGACCACTTCAAAGCCCTCGCGCTTAAGCCAAGCGGCGGAATACGCAAGGAAGAAAGGGAAAGGCAGGTAATGCGGCAGCTCGCCCTTCTTCTTTATGCCTGAATGCGGCCAGCGGGAACCGGATCGCACGAAATATTTCTCATAGCCGCCTTTAAGCGGAAACCTGTACAACGGGTTGAATAGTAAAATTTTCATCCGCCCTTATCCAAGCCATTGCCTTACCAGGCTTTCGTTATCGGCCGCCCAGCGGCAGATCCTTTCCACCATTTCCGAGGCGGAAAGCGAAGGCTTCCAGTCCCAGGTATTTTCAGCCAGCCTGTAATCTGTCACATAATACGGCACATCGTAAGGCCTGGATTCCCTGATGATAGCCGGAGGGGGGCCGCCGGCTCCGAGGAATCCGGAACAGAGCGCGTCCAGCTCACGAAGGGAGAAAGAGCCGCGCAGCCCGCCGCCGACGTTTATCACGCGCGGTGCGTTCTTAGACGGAGATTTTATCTGTTTCAACACCAGGGCAGCCACGTCGGCGGCATCCATGCAGTCGCGCACCTGCCTTCCGCCGTGTCCTATAAACTTCAGCGGTCTTTTGAGCAGCCTTGAATAGGCCCAGAAGGAGAGTATGCCCTGGTCTATGCGTCCGAACTGCCCCGGCCCGCCTATAACTCCGCAGCGGTTTATCCAGACCGGAAAACCGAAGGCGGAAGCGTATTCAAGGGCCAGCAGTTCGGAGGCCGCCTTGCTGGTACCGTACAGCGAAAGCGGCGGCCTGGTGGAAAAGTCTTCCGAAATCCCGGCCTTTGAAAAACCGCGCACGACGGAAGGCGGCACGGGCTCGAGCCTTTCGCCTTTTATCCTGAGCTTTATTAAAACCAGATCCGATATGGAATAAACGCGGCTGGTGCTGAGCAGCACGAAGCCGCAGGAATGCCTCTTGCAGTACTCCAGCAAATTTATAGTGCCGGAAAGGTTGTTCTCCATCAGCTGCCGGGGGGAAGTATCGTTTAAGGCGCCGGTTCCCGCAAGCACGGTCGGGTTAGCCGCGCAGTCTATCAGCCAATCAGCCGGAGGCAACGCGTCCACGTCGGCCTGAACGCGTATATCGCCATGGTAAAATCTCGCGCCGATCTTTTTGAGGGCGGCCAGGTTGCTTTCCGAGCCGCGCCTGGAAATATTATCCAGCCCGCATATCTCCGCTCCGGGGAGAGCGTCAGCCAGGAAGGAGGCCGTTCTGAAACCGACGTAACCGCAGATGCCGGTGATCAATATACGCATTAAATACTCCGCGCTTTCCAGGCTCCGGCTATCTCCGCGAATATCCTGTCCAGCGGCACCGTTATATCCCAGCCCGGATAATGGGCCCGCATCTTGTCCAGGTTGGAGATGTAGCAGATATGGTCGCCTTCGCGATTCTTGTCCACGTACTCATAATTCATCTTACGGCCTGTCGCCTGTTCCGCCATGTCGAAGGCTTCGAGTATGGAACACGAGTTCCCGCGCCCGCCGCCCAGATTGTAAACCTCGGCAACGCGCGGCTTCTCGATGAACCGCTCTATAAATTTAGCCACATCGAGAGAATGTATATTGTCGCGCACCTGCTTGCCTTTGTAGCCGAACACCTTATACTTGCCGCCGGTAACATTAACCTTTATGAGGTAGCTCAGGAAACCGTGCAGCTCGACTCCGGAGTGGTTCGGGCCGGTCAGGCAGCCGCCGCGCAGACAGCAGGTTTTCATACCGAAGTAGCGCCCGTATTCCTGCGCCATAATATCGCCGGCCGCCTTGGAGGCGCCGAAAATGGAATGCTTGGACCTGTCTATCCTGAAATCTTCGGCTATACCGCGCGCGTAGGCGGGATCATCGTACTCCCAGCGCGTGGACAATTCCTTAAGCTTTATCTCGTTGGGCGCGTCGCCGTAGACCTTGTTGGTCGACATATGGACAAAAGGCGCATCGGGGGCGCAGCGCCTGGCCGCTTCCAGCATGTTCAGCGTGCCCACAGCGTTAACGTCGAAATCGTCGTAAGGCCTTGAAGCCGCGAGGTCATGGCTTGGCTGCGCCGCGGCATGCACGACCGCATCAGGCTTAAGCTCTTCAAAGCATTTCAGGACAGCCGCCCTGTCCCGTATATCAATTGCATAGTGCCTGTAATTCGGGTATTTGGCGCCCAATTCCTTCTGTCTCCAGCCGGTATCGCCTCCGGGGCCGAAAAAATCCGCCCGCATGTTATTGTCTATCCCGTGCAGGTCATGCCCCTTTTCAGCGAAGTAAGAAACCACTTCGCTGCCTATCAAGCCGCCGGATCCGGTTATCAGTATCCTGTGTTTGCCTGAAGCCATACTCTCTTCCTCATCTCTTGCCTAAAAGTGATTTAAAATAATCTATCTGAGCTTTCACATTATAACCATATCGCGCGTATTCCTCGTATTGCTCCAGGCAACTGGCCCACATTTTATTATCTATAAGTATCTTCATGAACATCTCATTCTTCCAGTCGTTCTTCGCAAGTTCCTCAAGTATATTGGGGGAATTGCCGTTTGCCTCTCCCGGCAGTACGCTGTAAACGTACACCCCTTCTTTGAAGTTCACCAGTTTAACATGATTCTTCCAGAAAACTCCAAACATGTCCCGTTCCCGCTGCGTCCAGTTAAATTCCCGGTAGGTGGCGTTATTCCTCAGTGCCTCCCTGTAATTGATAAGCAGGTGTGTGATTTTTTCCTTCGACAATATTCCGTAAAAATCATCCGCGTCCTTGGATCTTTTCAAGAATTCCATCAACGGCTGCAGATTTGTTTCCACGGAATATGAAATAAAATCCCGTTTTAAATAATAAGGCCTGCTTTCTCCCACGAAGAGTATCTTTGCGTCATCCGGCAGATTTTCATTTATCCACCGCAGCTCGGCGTACGGGGGATTCGGGTAAGAAGGCTGGGACACCGAAAGGAAATCGTCTTTAGATGCGCCTTTACCTAAATATCCGTCAAGCCCCAAAGTCCTAGCCACGGAAAAAACAGCCGCAAAATTGAAGGCGAACATGGCGGCGGCCAACGCTTTGAACATCGTGAAACGCTCGGAAAAATAATACCCGGCCCGCCCCAGGCAGACCGAGAGGGCGACAAAAAGCGGCAACAGGTACCTGTACCCCGGAGTGCCCAGATACCAGACGGTGTATCCGGCGCAGAACATTAACAGGGAGTGTTTGATCAGCATATCCGTTTTTCTGAACATCAACAGGCACGGCAGCAATAACAGGAAAACCGGTCCGATATAGGTCATCGAATCTACGCCGGCCATAGTCAGCGACCAAGGAGAGCGCAGGAAATCGGTAAACTTAAAACCGAACAGATTCAGCGGCGTATTGATCATGCCGCCGCCGCCATCACCCACGATTCTAAGATTCTCTCCGCCAAGCACGGCATGAAAGAAGGGGTGGATGGGATTATGCGTGAAAAGATAGTCCTTTAAAAGCCACGGCAGGCTCAGCAGAAATATTGTTCCCAAAAAAATAGAAAGATTTTTTACCGAACGGCCGGCGCCGAACTTGCGCCATGAATGAACGGCCAGCGAAACGGCGAAGCCCGCCACACAGAAAACCGCGGTATATTTCGCTCCCATACAGATCCCGGTGAAAACGGAAAACAAGGCGAACTGGCCGTTATCCCCGGATTTCAGCCAATTGAGATACGCGACATACGCCAGAGCGAAAAAGAACGTAACCCCTACATCGTTGCCGCAGGTCCAGGAATTCATGGCGAAGATCGGAGTCGCGCATAAAATCAGAACGGAGAAAATGGCGGTTTTCGCGTTATAATTCCTTTTGACCGCCAGATAGACCAGCAGAACGGCCAACAGGCCGGCGAGAGCGTGTATCATTTTTGCCAGGATCTCATTACTCAGCGACAAGGCCAGCATATAGATCATGGACAGATTAAGGGGGAAATTAGAGTGGCTGAGAAACCTCATCGGCGCGATTTCATGCTTAAGCAGATAATAATTAGGCGTGGCGAGATGGTAAACCAGGGAATCGTAGAACGTTTCCGGCACGAACGCCATTACGCAATTGAGCGCGAGAAATAGAGCTCCCAGCAATGCCAAAGCTTTCCAGGTGAAATCAAGTTTCCAGATTTCCCCGATCTCGCTTCTCAAGGCGCCGGCTTTGAACGTCCATATCCTGGTCTTAAACGCGGCGGCGGCGCCGCCGGCAAAGAACACGGACAGGATGAGATTTTTGTGAAGCGCGCCCAGGGCCCCGAGCAGCAGCATCAGATAGGCGATAGCCCCGAAACCGAGCCCGATGGAAAAAATGAACCGTTCCGGGTCCGGCGCCGCGATTCTGCAAACGCTCAAAAGCCCGCTTCCGATTCCGTAGGCTAAGACTATTAGAAGGGCCAGGAACAGGAGGTTCAAGGCGTTGGCCGGAACTACGCCGGCAAAACCGGCGAATACCGCCGGAAAGTCAAAATCCGCCAATCCGGAAATAGGATGTAAAGGCAGATAATTCCTGCAAACCGCATAGAACCATACCAGCAGGCCGGCAAAAAGCAAAAGCGGCGGAAACCTGAAAACCCCGTCAGGAGAACCGTCCAGACCGAGACCGGCGGCATCCGCCGCTTCCTTTCTTTTGAGCCTGTTTTTTTTCGACATGCAGGTTGCAGACCGGCCCGTTTTTATTTACTTTTCCAGAACTTCTATATTAGCTCTCGGAATGACCAGCGTCTCCCCGCCGGGCAGATCCACTTCCAGCACGCGCACATGGGACTCGCTGCCGATCTTGGTCAGTTCCGGCGGAAGCGATTTAACGATGCCGATAACGCCGAAATGCGGCTCGCGGATGATCCGCACCGGGTCGCCCGGTTCTATCCAGCCGCGGCCTTCTTCCTTCTTGCAGGTGGTGACGTTCTTCGGGTAGCCGGGAACTATTATCTCCGGCCGCATGACGCCGGCGCGGATCTGCGTGGCTCCGGAGACGGAAGCTTTCTCTCCGTTCCTTGAAGCCAGCAGTTTAAACGTATATTCGGCCATCGGGATCATGCCGAAACCTTCGGTGACTATAAGCGTAACGCCTACCTTCTCGGTGCCGGTGACGGCGACTCCGATATCGTACCCCAGCAGCTGGCGGAGGTCCCGGTCGTGGATGCCGCCCACCACGATGGCGTGCACGCCGAGCTCCACTGCCCGTTTTATAGTGGCCAGGCCGGCGTGTCTGCCGCCGAGAACTATTTTGCCTTTATGGGTTTCGTTCAGGGCTTCTGCGGGCAGATCTTCGTCGGGGCTGGCCGCGACCACCGCTATCTCGCCGTTAGTCTCTCCGCCTATGCCGAAAATGCCCTGGATGAAGGTGCCCTCGGACTCTACGGTCACTCCAAAACCGGGAGTCACTTCCACTACCTTACCCCGGACATACGCCATAATAGGGAGAATCCTGGGAGGTTCGCGCAGGAGAACCTGCCCTGTCAGCATGGAGACGGTCTCTACGGTGCCGTCCACGGGGGACTCCACCGAGGTCTTGAACCATTTCAGGAGAGGCTTGTTCTCCGCGATTATCTCGCCTTTTTTAACGGTATCGCCTTCTTTTTTCAGTATAAAGTTCTGGATCTCTTCCGGGGCTACCGCCAGACGGTTGGCGATATTTACGGAAAAGACCTTGCCGGGCAACTGGGTCTGGGCTACCACGTCCAGCGCTTCCACCTGCTGCCCCATTCCCACCAATACTTTGCCTGGGATGGGAAGCAGCCTCTTCTTTTTAAGCAGCGTGCAGGGAATGACTTTAAGACCGGGTGTGTAAGCGTGCGCCATAATCCATATCCTCCAGATTAAATTCGATCATACTGGTTTGCCTGCCCGGATGCCGGCGCAGCGGCGTAACCGCTGGCAAGCCGGCATGCTTTTACACCTTCATCATACCGGATACATCTCCATTGCTTTGTACCATTTGTTAAGGTCTGCTATGCGCTTGGCCGGGGTCTTGGACAGGTCGAACGGCCTTCCGCGGCCATCCAGCACCACACCGACCACGCCGCCTTCTATATTCGCTTCCAGCTTGTTGCCGGGGCCGGCGCCCATGTCAAAGCCCTTGGCCGGCTTCACTATCGCGCGCCCCTTGGGCGATTCGAACGGTAAGTGCAGGATTTCGCCGAAGCGCAGTTCGCCGGAACGGCGTTTACCGTTCTCTTCCACAAGCTCCCAGTCCATGATGACCTGTCCGTCCTTGGCCATGCCTTTCGGCGCCAGGCAGGTGCCCAGACGCACCAGGCAATCGTTATAGAACACATCCAGGGCGGCTTTCTCGCTTACCTGCGCCAACACGCCCAAATGCGGCATCATGAAGATGGAATCTACGGCTATCATGGTAACGCCTTCCGGCTGATAAGCGTCTATCATCATCAGCATGGACTGCGTCCTGCGCGGTGAATGCGCCAGAATACCGCCCGAACCGATGATGTAATTAAGGTCCATAAGATTTATGAGGCTCTGGCCGCTGGAGGTCTGTTCAAAGGCGTCGGAAATAGAACGTTCCTGCTGCACACCCTTAAGGCCCACGGCCAGCGCCTTGTGCTGGTCAAAGGCCAGGCGCAGGGCTTCTCTCGCCACCGCGTGCTCAACCTGCAGATCTTCAACGGTCTGCGGAATGGTAGTGGGGCGGATCATCTTATTCTTCAGACGGTTCCTGAGATCCTGCTCGTCCAGGCCGAAGGGGAGCCACCTGAGAATATTAGGAAGGCCGGCCTCGGCCATAACATTTGAAATGGAGTAGCTCATGCCGAGGTTGGCGCTCACGGTACGGTTGAACACTCCGGAAAAAACGGAGAACACATCGGTGGTGGCTCCGCCGATGTCCACGGCCAGCACGTTGAAATTATTGGCCTTGGCGAACTTTTCGGTCATGACGCCCACGGCCGCCGGGGTGGGCATGATCGGAGCGCCGACCATCTTCATAAGTTTCGGATATCCGGGCGCCTGCTGCATGACGTGTTCCAGGAAAATATCGTGAATCTTATGTCGGGCCGGCATAAGATTTTCTTTTTCAAGAGTGGGGCGCAGATTCTCGGTAATGATCAGGGCCGTCCGCTCGTCCAGGATATTCTTTATCTCCTGATGCGCTTTGTTGTTGCCGGCGTAGATCACAGGAAGCTTATAGGAGGCTCCCAGACGGGGCTTCGGATCGGCCGCTTTCAGGAACTGCGCCAACTCCACCACGTGGGTAACGGTGCCGCCGTCGGTGCCGCCGGAAAGCAGCATCATGTCGGGCCGCAGCTGGCGGATGCGTTCTATCTTTTCGTGGTCCGCGCGCCCATCATTCGAAGCCAGCACGTCCATGACGATCGCTCCCGCTCCGAGGGCGCAACGCTGGGCCGATTCGCCGGTCATCGCTTTCACGGCGCCGGCCACCATCATTTGCAGTCCGCCTCCGGCCGACGAGGTGGAGACGTAAATATCCGCCCCGGTATTGCCGTTATTAGGGGTTATGATGCGCTCTCCATCCAGGATCTTGCGCCCGGAAAGTTCCTCCACTTCGGTGATGGCGTTCAGCACGCCTTTGGTGACGTCTTCAAAAGGAGCCTCAACGGTGGTGGGGGCTTCGCCGCGGTAGGTTTGGCGGTAAGTGTCGCCTTTCTTTTCTATTAAAATAGCTTTGGTGGTGGTGCTGCCGCAGTCCGTCGCGATTATTATTTCAAGGTCTTTATTAGACATAATGGCTCCTGGGCTCCTGTTTTTTTCGCAGTGAAATTATTTTACCACTTTAGTATCGGACTTCGAATCGCCTGAGTTAAGCTCATCTATAAAAAAATCCACCGCATTGGGGTTTTCAAGCAGTTTCACGAACTTGTCCGTCTCTTCTTTGCTGAAAACCGCGCTTATCATGGGCGTCAGAAAAACCAGAGCCTGAGAACCCAGATTATGGAGGGGGCGCGTACTCTCAAGCGCCAACGCGGTCACATTCCCCATTGAACGCTTGTTTATTTTCAAGGCCAGCGCGCTAAGGAGTTTTTCCTCCTCTTCCGTTATCGCGCTGTGGCCCGGCAGTTTGAAAGCGTTTTTCCAGATTCCCATTTTATTTACCGAGCCCTGAACCCGGCCTTAATTCTACATAAATATTATTTCTTTGTCTTTCCCAAATAACGGCCATCCGGGATCGGGGAAACCGCCGCGGCGGTATCAGCCCGCGGCTCAATTTCCCCGGAAGGGACCTTTGTTACGACACCCGCGCAAGTATTTTTAGGGAAGTTTATTTTCAGGCGCACGCCCGGTTTAAGCCCGTGTTTGCGGGCCGCGCCGCCGGTGAGCTCCAGCACGCAGAGCGCCGGAGCCGAAACCACGGCGACTTCCGAGTCTCCCTGTCCCGGGATCGAAGGAGTTACGCGGTGAAACACCTTCCCGATTTTAAGATCTTTGTCCAGAAAAACGATATCCAGTTCCACAAAAGTACTCTTCATCCAGAAACTTTTTTCGCCGGCTTCCTTAAAAACGAACAGCATCCCCCGGTCCTGTTTCAGCTCTTTACGGAACATCAGGCCCTTCGTCTGCTCTTCCCGCGTCAACGCCAGTTGCGCCCTGACCGAAAACCCGTCGGGCAGCGCCAGAAACGCTTCCCGCGCGCATTCAGGGATTTCAAAGGCGCCCGCCGGCACCGCGGAAAGCAGCAGCAATAAGAACAAAATACTATTTTTTTTCATTTTCCACAGGTAAAGCGGGTTCGGAGGAGGGTTCCATTTTGACCGCCGCGGAGGAAGTTCCAGCCACGAACGCGGCCGTGGAAATATCCATAAAAGCCGCTCTTATCTCTATTTTTTTCTGCGACTCTTCCGCCTCCCGGAAGATCTTCATAAGATCAGCTTTGTTCTTTTTGGCTATGGCCTGGAGAGTTACGCCTTTATCGCGCTCTTTGGCCAGCGCCTTGAACGCGGTTTTAGAATCGCGGGCTATGGCGAATAAGATCAGTAATTCCTGGCGGTATATGCCCTGTCGCATAAAAGAAGCCGCGGCCTTGGCTGGAGCGGTGGATTCGAACACGGCGTAAAGCGCGGCCGTTGAATTTTCAAGGACAAAAGCCTTGGCGAAGACATCTTCGTCCCGCTGGTTTAATTTAATTTCTTCGGGCCTGTTAAAAACATCCGGCCCCGTTTCGGCGCCCATATACACCTGCTGGGCGCCGGCCGGACCCGCGTTCAGCATCAGAATAAAAATTAGTTTAAACACGACCTTATATAGAGGTGGTGACCAGGGTCTCGGTGGTCAAAACCCCCGGTATGGACCGGATCCCCTGCACAACGAGGTTCGACAGAGTCGGCAGATCATCGGTTTCCATATCAAGGACCAGATCCCAACGACCGAATACGGCCGACATATGCGTAACGCTATCAAGGGCCTTCAATTTGACCAAGGCCTGTTTTTCCTTGCCAGGCATGAGTTTCACCAGTACCAGTCCGGTTACCATATCAGTATCTCCTTAATATTCGGCATACACAGTTTGTGTCCGGCAGTAAAACCAACCATAACGTAACCATCTCCCATAAGCGCCGATAAAAAGACTGTAATCCCTCTAAAATACGGTTTTTGATTCTCTTGCCCATTTTTCGGGGCATCTATCTGATTATTATACTATAGAAAAGCCTTGTTACAGATGCCCCCAAGTTTGCATTGCAATCCGGACACTTTTCCGGGGAGGGGAAACAACAAGGAACACCGCAATACGGTTTCCACCTGCGTTCGGGTGCCGTAGTCCTTTTGCGGCCGCCCGCAGAAGTATTACGCGGACTCTCGCCGGCAAAAATTGAATATAATTATGATATGGCTTGAGAGATGAAGGAATATTTTTTTATTTTGAATATATTCCGTGAACTCATAATTCTCAGCCCGCCGAAAACCGTCATAGATATTCGCCTTAGGCAAATGACTCAAAATATAATTTTCGGGCTTATGGAGTATCGTGCGGGCTTTGATACAAAGAGTTAAAAGAGCCGCCTTAACTATAGACGGCAAAAACCGGGGGGAAATAGGCCCGGGATATGTGGTTCTATTGGGCGTGGGAGAAGGCGACATTGAAAAAGACGCGGAGTTTCTCGCGGACAAAACGGCGAATCTGCGCATTTTTTCCAATCCCGAAGGTAAATTCGACCATTCGCTTCTGGACGTAAGGGGCGAAGCGCTGGTGGTTTCGCAATTTACGCTTTACGGCGACACCCGCAAAGGCAGGCGGCCGGATTTCACCGCCGCGGCCAAACCCGCGGAAGCAAATAAACTTTACGAACACTTCGTGAAATGCCTCAAAAACAAAGGTTTAGAAGTAAAGACCGGCGTTTTCGCCGCCGCCATGGTAGTGGAAATAATCAACGACGGTCCGGTAACTATCTGGCTTGACAGCAAAAACGCCGACAGTTGAACCGCCAGAACGGAACACACCAATCTATCGAAAAGGGATTTTTCAGCAAACTGCTGATTCCGCCGCTCCGGATCATTCCCGGCCGGACTCGTGGACCTGTATATAGCGCCGGAAGAGAACCAGCCCCACCGGGGAAACAAGTGCCATCCCGCCGACTATCAGCCAGATCATCTGCGAATTGCGTGGTCCCTCCGCCGGGCAGTAGCGCACCAGCAGGAAGCCTGAAATAGCGCCCACAAAGAACTTGGCCACGAAGTACGGCAGCATCGAAAGGGCCAGGTAGGAACCCTCCTGCCCCTTGGGAGCTATGGCGGCTGGATACTCGTAGAGCCGGGGCGAATAGAACGCCTCGCCTATGGAATACATCACCACGCACAGCACGATGGCCACGTACAGCGGATGCACCGGGCCCGCCAGCCCGAGCCAGCTGTGGCCGATAAGGTTCCCTAGCCAGCCGTCCGCCATGCCCTGGAACAGCGCCGGCGGCACCGCCATAAAGAACACCGACAGCGCGGTTATCGATGTGCCGATGACGACGGCTTTGTAGGCCGTGAACTTCTGGGTCAGCGCGCCCACCACAGGCGCCAGCACTATCACTATTCCCGCGTTAAGCATTCCGAAGATGTGACCTATCGGGGCGCCCTCGCCCAGTTCGCGTATGGCGAACTTGGGGAAGGTATAGTACATGTGGTAGAGGATAAGTTTTACGAACACCACGAAGCCAAAGAAGGCGAGGAAGCGGTAGAAGGTGGGCTGGACCCACAAGCTCGAGAAGATGCGCCCCCATTCCTTCAGCGCGTCGCGGCAGGAAAGGAAGAAAGAGCTCAGGAACGACGCCTCTGGATACTTGGGCGTTTCCGGAGTTATCTTCACTCCCTCGTCCGTGGCCTCGGCCCCAGCGCGCAGGCCGAAATAAGTTATCAGCAAATTGGGGATGGTGAACAGCAGGCCCAGCAAAATTATCGTCTGGTAGGTGCTTATCTCGATGCCGATGCCGGGTACGGCATAGTGGCCGTATTCCCCGAGGCCGGCGCGGACCCTGTCGAAAGTCCAGGCGGCCACCAGGAAACCAACGTTCATCATGGAATAGTAAATGGAGAAAGCGATGGAGCGCTGGCGCGTGGTAGAGAAACGCCTTACCGCGGCCACCATCACCGGCGTCTGCAGGGCCTCGCCGAGGGCCAGCGGGAGCAGGCCTAAAGGCAGGGCTATCCACGGAGCGGAGAAGAATGACATCGTAAAGCGGGCTATCACACAGAGCCCGAACCCGGCGAGCAGGGACTTGCGTATCCCGATAGCGTCCACCAGCGACCCGACCATCACGGTGAAGATGGTCAGCACGGAGGACCAGCTGGCTATCACGATGCCGGCGTTCTGGTCGCTCAAGCCCACATCCGAAGACAGCCACAGTCCCAGGGTGGAAGTGCCCACGAGCGCATAGGCGGTAATAGTAAGAATTTTAGTGCCGAAGATAAGCCACAATTCGCGCATCGCGCCCTTCAGGACCATGAACTTGCCGATAAAAGTTTCTTCCTTTATTTCAGTCATAAATCCCCTTACCAATATAATATAAAGCCGCTTCGATTTTAAGACATTCCGTTCGTCCTGTCAAACTCAGCGCCGGCTGCGCGGGGCCGGGATAGACATTGCATATATAAAATCCGTTTAGCAAATTTATGCGGAGCATCCGGGTAAGACATCTGAAAAAATTGGGGACAGCTTCCGGGGCGGTGTCCTGTCTGGTGCACAAGGGAAGAGGCTTAGCCGACAAATAATTGAGAAACAAAGTTACGCCCCCTCATCCACACAGCCCGTTGAAAAGGCGTAAATTTCTTCATTAATTCCTGAATATTCTTTTTCATAAGTAATGCCGGGCTGGTTGATTTTAAGCTATGGCACCGCAGGATAGTAAAGCGGAGTCCTGCCGGGGCCAGTCTTTTTCGCGTTCCGTCGGAGACCCGCCGGGTCAAAAAAGCCTGGCCCCGTCACCCCGCGTAAAACTTACGCACTTGATGCTCCTTCAGCAATAGCCCCGGCACTTCCTAAAACCAAACTAATATATTTCCCCTAAAAAGCGTCTGCTACCTTTTCTTCCATTAGCCCTCAAGCAATACAGATAGTGCGGCTTTATAAAGCACTTCAAGTCCTTCTCCGGTTTTTTTTGAATGGAATTCAGGCCGCCATTCCAATTCCGCCAGAGAATCGCTCACGGTAAGCATTGCAGCAAGTTGAACATGCCTGTATTCAGCTACGGCAAACAGAGCTGACGCTTCCATTTCAACTGTTGCTACACCTTCTTTTTGATATTGCTTGATTTCGGCAATAGTTTCCCTGTATGGCGCGTCTATGGTCCAGGTGACTCCGGCAAAATACTTCTGGTCCAATATTTCCAGGGCGTCAATTATTTCCCCGGTG
>Ga0208953_1000487_pt1 | contig 33449 bp, 30 predicted proteins | sample RifOxyB2_FD_184033 | JGI IMG/M metagenome (GOLD analysis project Ga0208953, IMG submission 184033) | Groundwater microbial communities from Rifle, Colorado - Rifle Oxygen_injection B2 (SPAdes) | ecosystem: Environmental > Aquatic > Deep subsurface > Groundwater | place: USA: Rifle, Colorado...
TAGGGCGGCGGCGAAAGTCCTGGTTTTTTTAATGTCGTCGTCGGAAATTTTCATACGCATTTTTTATTTCAGGCCCGCGGCTTTTTTGAAAATATTTTCGGTCCGCTCCGCGAAGGCGGCGGGAGTGAAATCCGTAAGCGCTTTTATCCGATTGACCGCGCCGGCTGCGAGCGCTTTTTCAGGCGAGTTCAGCAGGGATATGAGTTTTTCGGCAAGCATGGCCGGATCCCGCGGCGGTACCAGCCACTCGGGGGCGGTGAATTCCGGTAGGCTGCCGACTGCGGTCGCTACCAGCGGTCTGCCGGCCGCAAGCCATTCAAGAGCCGCGCGGGAAACCGACTCGCTGGCCAGAGAGGCGATCACTCCTACATCACAGGATTGGCTGAAGGCGATGCCGTCCGGGACATGGCCCAGGTATCTTACTTTGCCGGCTATGCCGAGCGTTTCGGCCTGAGCTTCCAGTTCCGCGTATTTTATGTTTTCTTCCCTGCCGGCTATGAGAAACTCTGCGTTCGGGATTTTTTTCAGGACCAGCGCGGCGGCTTCTATGAAGCAGGCATGGCCTTTGACGGGATCAAGTCTGCCCAGGATGCCGACCTTCGAAGCAATGGCGTTGGCGGCGGGAACTTTTTCCGGAGGCGGAACAATGCCCTGGTAAATGATGGCCACCTTTTCGGAGTTGAAGCCGGCTGAGATATACATTTCCTTTATAACTTTAGATCCCGCTATGATCAGAGCGATTCTCCCAAACGCGAAACCGGCGCTGGGGCGTTTTGCATCGGCTTTGGTCCGTATTATGGCGAAGTGACGGATGCTTATGAGTGATAAAAGCCAGGCTATGGTCTGGGCCTTGCCGGTGTGAACGTTTACAATGTCGATAGCTTCGGTTTCAATAAGCTTTTTAAGTTTTATGAGAGCGCCCAGTAGCATGTAATCCTTCCGGGGGGGGATGACGGTCAGCGGGAAGCCGTTTGTGCGCGCGAAATCGGCGGCGGCGCTTTTTTCAGGCGCGGCGAAAAAAATCACGTGCCCGCGATTAGCCAGGGCGGAGGCCTGGTCAAAAGCGTAGGCGGCCAGAGCGCTATGCCACGGTATGTCAATGATATTTAATATTTTCAAGTTCCTGCTCATATATCTTAACAGTAAGCTCGGCCATTTTAGGAGAGGAAAAATCCAGCCGGCGCCGGTGGCCTTCTTCGGCGATGCGGTGGCGCAGCGGCGGATCTTCCAGCAGTTCGATCTGGGCCGCGGCCAGCCCAGCCGGATCCTTGATATCCACTATCAGACCGTTGGCCCGGTCCTCTATCACATCGGTTATGCCGCCGGCCCTGGTGGCGACTATGGGCAGCCGGGAATTCATGGCTTCAATTAGGACGCTGCCCATGCCTTCTTCGGAGGAGGGCAGCACGAAGATATCAAGCGCGGAAAGCAATTCGTACGGGTTATCATAATAGCCCAGCAGGTGGAATCTGTCTTCTATATTCAGGATCTTGACCAGGCGCCGCACTTTTTCAGCCAGCTCGCCGGAGCCGGCCAGCAGGAAGCGGGCCTCCGGATGTTTTTCCACCATTAGCGCGGCGGCTTTTGCGAAATTTTCCGGATCTTTGTGTGGAACCAGCGCTATAACAGAGCCGATCCACGGGGATTCGGAGGCGATGCCGAACTTTTGGGCTATCACGCGTCTTGCCGCTTCCCGGTATTTCTCAAAACCGCCGTTATCCCAGGGGGTTTCATCAAGGTCCACCGTGCTGTTCACCACCGCTATCTTGCTTTCTGAAAGGCCGAGAGAGAGCATGATGTCTTTCACGGGTCTGGAGATGGCTATGATATGATGCGCCTTTTCGTATTTAAATTTTGAGGATAAGCCCCGTGAAGGGACAAAGTCCACTCGGCGGTGGGCTATGCGCACGCAGGGCATATTCATTGACGCGAGGTAGGAGACGGCCGCGGCATGAGAGGTGTGGGCGTGCAGTACCGGCGGTTCGCAGCGCCCGAAGGCGGCGGCCACGGTCTTGATCTTATTGTTCAGCATGAGCGCGGAGACGGGATCCCATTCAAAGAAATATGGCAGCGTTATGGTGGAGAACCCTTTTCTCTGAGCGGTGCGCTCAAGCGGGGAGTCTTTCCGGCATACGATCCTGTTTTGATGACCGAGCTTGTTGAGTTCCTTGACCAGATACAGCAGCTGGCGCTGGCCGCCGCGCAGCTCTTTTCCGTCATCAAGGTGGAAAATTAATAATTGTTTTTGCTCCATAAATACGCCGCCGGATATATTTTAACAATTATGGACGGCGGCAGTCCGGCCTAATTGAGGGCATGATTAGTTTCAAAGTTCCAATATGATAAAAAACCGCCCGCTTTCAAGCGGACGGTTTAAAATCTGGTGGACGTGACAGGGATCGAACCTGCGACCTCCTGCATGCCATGCAGGCGCTCTCCCAACTGAGCTACACGCCCACTCTATAGTGGTATGATCACTATAATATATATTTTACAAGAAAAGCGTTGTATGCGCAAGATGTATTTTGATCGTTTTTATAAAGTTTTCAGCCGCGCGGCATCGTTGGCCGGTGAAGGTAGAGGCGGAGACGGAACTTATGAAATCAGGTCCGGCGGCGCTTTAACGTTTTGTCTGATCCGTCGTGTGGTCCTGCCTGTGGATTACCTGTCGGGTTATTATGTAAAATTATCTGATCATGCAGGCGTTAATATGCGTGAGCTTTATATTCAGCAAAGAGAGTTGATTCCCTCCGCGCATATGTTTAGCGCGGGGTGCGAAAAGGAATAATTCCTTTCCGGAAAGAGGTTCAGCCGTCCTGGCCCTCACGTAGTGAGTTGGCCGACGGCGCCGATGAAAGGGGAAAACCCGGGTTTTCCCCTTGGAGAGCACCGGGCCGCTTTCCGGTAAAGGCCCGGCGGTAATCCGCCCCGCGCATATGTTTAGCGCGGGGTGCGACAAAGAAGGAGTCTTTAATGAAAATCAGATCTTTTAACGTTACACCCAATCTGCCCGATAATCTTAAAGCCCTGGAAGAACTGTCCACTAATATGTGGTTCACCTGGAATTGGGACGCCATCATGATGTTCGTGGATATAGATGATGAACTTTGGCATCGCTCGCACCGCAATCCCAAGTGGATACTCGGTACGGTGGCGCCGGAGAGGCTGGATGCGCTCAGCCGCGACGGGGTTTTTCTCAACCGCGTTCAGGAGATAAAAAACAAGTACGAATCATACATGGCTTATAAGGATACCTGGTTCAACAAGAATCATGATCAGCGGGAAAAAGACATGCTGGTCGCCTATTTTTCCATGGAATACGGCATCGGCGAGGGGCTGCCTATCTATTCCGGCGGTCTTGGCATGCTTTCCGGCGATCATCTTAAATCCGCATCCGATCTCGGCGTGCCGTTGGTGGGCGTGGGGCTGCTTTACCGCAAAGGCTATGTCCAGCAGGTCCTGAATCGGGACAACTGGCAGGTGGAACGTTATCCCGAAAACGATTGGTACAACATGCCGGTGCAGATAGTGAAAAATGCGCACGGCGAGCCTCTGCGCATCGAGGTTCAATTGGACGGGGAAACCATTACGGTAGGAATATGGAAAGTGCCGGTGGGCCGCAATTCTCTTATACTTCTGGACACAAATCTTCCGGAAAATTCACCCCAGTTCAGGCCCATAACCGAGCAGCTTTACGGCGGCGACAGGGAAAACCGGATTCGCCAGGAAATAGTCCTGGGCGTGGGCGGCGCGCGCGCTCTTGAAGCTATGGGCCTGAAACCCACGGTTTTTCACGTGAACGAAGGCCATTCCGCATTCCTATTGTTCGAGCGTATCCGGCAATTGATGACGGATAGGAGGCTTTCGTTCAAGGAAGCCCGGGAAGTTGTCTGGGCGTCTTCAGCCTTTACCACTCACACGCCGGTCATGGCGGGTAACGAGTATTTTGATTTCGAGCTGGTGCGTAAATACATGGAACCTTATTGCAAACAAATGGGGCTTACCATGGCGGAATTCCTGGAAATCGGCAAGGAAGAAAATTCTTCGATGGGGTTCTGCATGACCGTTGTGGCTTTGCGCTTATGCGCTTTTCTTAACGCCGTCAGCCTGCTGCACCGTGACACTTCCCGCGACATGTGGCACAAGATCTGGCCGCAGCTGCCGCGCTATGAGATCCCCATAGACGGGGTGACCAACGGGGTGCACACCTGTTCCTGGATAAGCCACGAACATCAGAAACTGTATAAGAAATATTTGTCCAAGGATTACCAGGGCGCCGACAGCGTGCTGGATAACTGCGATTGGAGCAAAATGGGGGAAGTGGATGACCATGACCTTTGGGAAACCCATCTTATGCGCAAGCAGAAATTGGTTAAACTGGTGCGCGAACGCCTTAAACGGCAATACTCCCGGCTGGGTTCCGACCGCACCGTTCTGGAAGAGGCTGAACAGGTCCTAAACCCGGATTACCTGACCATAGGCTTCGCGCGCCGCTTCGCGACCTATAAGCGCGCCACGCTTTTTATGCGGAATTTGGAGCGTCTGCTTGAGATAGTAACCAATGAGAAGATGCCGGTGCAGTTCGTGGTCGCCGGCAAGGCGCATCAGGCCGATACTCACGGCAAAGAGTTTATAAAGGCCGTGGCCAAGCTCAGTATGGATAAGCGTTTTAAGAACCGTATTGTTTTTGTAGAGGATTATAATATGAACGTGGCCCGCTATATGGTGCAGGGCGTGGACGTGTGGCTTAATAATCCTATAAGGCCGCTTGAAGCATCGGGTACCAGCGGTATGAAAGCCGCCGCTAACGGCGTATTGAACCTGTCGGTTTTAGACGGCTGGTGGGCGGAGGGGTATTCTCCCGAAGTAGGCTGGTCGATAGGCAGCACGGAAACATACAACAGCGAGGATGAACGCGATTATGTGGAATCGGAAGCCATTTACAACCTTCTGCAGAAAGTCGTGGCTCCGCTTTATTACGACCGCGGTCCCGACGGTCTTCCCCACCACTGGCTGAAGATGATGAAAGCGTCCATCAGGAAGCTGGTGCCTCATTTCAACACTCATCGTATGGTTCGGGAATATTACGATAAATTCTATATGCATGCCCATCGTGCGACCAAAAAGCTGCTGGATAACGGCAGGCTGGCGGAGCTGGCGGGCTGGCGCAGGAAGGTGGAGGACAGCTGGTCCCGCGTGCGCATAGTGCTAGACAGCTTTAAGCCTGAGATGGAAATATACTCCGGGACCAAGGTGCCGGTGCGCGCCATAGTATGGCTTGGAGATCTGACTCCGGAAGACGTGGATGTGCAGTTGCATGTCGGAGTGGCGGACGGGGAGACGGTCTTTAAAGAAGGGAAATCGGTTTCCATGACGGTGGATTCGAAGCTGGGCGACGCTTATGTTTTCAAGGGGGAAGCCGCGGCTTTTAAGAGCGGACGCCACGATTTCGCCGTGCGGGTCATTCCCAGGCATCCGGACCTTGTTAATCCGTTCATGCCGTTTTTTATTAAGTGGAACGAGGAATAAAAACTGAATTTTTGATTTTCTTTGAAATATACTATAATCTGAGTTGTGACGGAAATAAAGTGCCGCCCATAGTATGGGCCGTCTGACGGCCATAGGTGAGTAATGTTAAAAGAGAGGTAAATCAACAAATGGCAAAAGGTAAAGTAAAGTGGTTTAATGATAAAAAGGGTTTTGGTTTTATCATTCCCGAAGATGGTTCAAAGGATCTCTTTGTCCATCATTCCTCGATCCTTGGTGAAGGTTTCAAAACCCTCGCTGAAAATCAGGAAGTGGAGTTTGACACTGAAAACACTGATAAAGGTCCCAAAGCCGTCAATGTGAAAAAAAATCAGGCTCCCAAAAAAGCGTAATTCGTTTTTAAAAATTTACCGGCTCTATCGTGGAAGATGATAGAGCCGGTTTTTATTCGCCCGCAGTAAAAATTGCTGAAGGCCTGAGGCTTAAGGCTGAAGATGCGGAAAATAATAAGATTTTTTCTCCTGTTCCTTCAGTCCTCAGCGGTCTTAAGTCTAATAATAAATTATTTCCCGTTTGACTATTTGCGGCGCCACTTTCGGATCTTCAAAACGTTTATCCTCGTACATGGTTAATTTTATCTTCCGTTCTTCTATCCAGTTGCCGTTCTTGTCGAATTTGTACGAGTAGCGGTATTCGTAAACGGGTTTTTCGAGGTCTCCCTGGAAGACCAGTTCCGTTTCTCTGGCGCCATTGGCGCCGCAGGCGATTTCGGTCTTCCCCAGAGCCTGTTCGGCGCTGTCGTAGGCGGTGTCAAGTTCCCGTCGCAGCGTGCCGTCTTCCCGGTATTCATAAATTTTCTTTTTTGAGAGCTGGTTGTTTTCGTTAAAAATAGCGACCGTTCGCGAAGCGGTTATTTTGTCGGAAGAATACGTCTCCCGTTTTAATTGATTATCCCCGGAATCATAATCCGTTTTCTCTATCAGATTGTTCTTCGGGTCGTACTTGTAGGCGGTGCGGGTCTCCAGGTTGACCGAGGGATCGAATTCGTACTCTTCCGATGGAAAGCCTTTCGAATTGTAAAGCCGGAAGACCTGGCGTATGGGCTTCGTGGAGGCGGATGTCGGAGTGGCGTCGAAAATAAGCACCGCGTCAAAATCTTTTTTCCGGTACTTCCGGCAGAAATCGTCCAGGGACGACCTAGCCTCCTCGCTGAAAGTGCTGGTGAGTTTCTCTTCCGATTTCCTGGCTTCGCACACGGCTTTCGCTTCTTCCCTGGGTTTGTAAGCGAAGCGGGTCTTTAGAATAAGACTTTTCTGGTGATACTCGGCTTCCTCGCTTTTAAGACCGTGAAGATCACAGAAGGTCTGAAAGACGGTCACGGGCTCGCCTTCCAACCAGACCTTGCCCCGGCGCAACGGCTGCATATTCATTACTTTCAGGCTTTTTATGCCGGGTTTGAGATCTTCGCATTTTAAGTCCGCCGCCATCCCCGCCGAGGGGATGGCAAAGCCCGGCAATAGCGTCAAAATCAATAACCTCAAGTGTTTCATGGCGTCTCCGGTATTAAGCTTTAAAGGCGTTATAGAAATATATTATACTTTTCTTAGTGAGGCGATAACATCCAGCGCGCGACATGTACCAAGGAGTAAAATCTATGGCGGAAACTAAACCGGAAACCAATAAGCCCATGCAGTTGCAGGTTGAAATGGACGACGCTACGGCACAGGGAATGTATGCCAACCTGGCGGGTGTGACCCACAGCGAAACGGAATTTATCTTTGACTTTCTATTTCTGCAGCCCAACCAGCCTAAGGCTAAACTGCGCTCACGCGTGATCTCAAGCCCCGTCCATACCAAGCGCTTTATGATGGCGCTCCTTGAAAATATTAAAAGATATGAAGAGCGTTTCGGCGCCATTCCTGAAAGGGCGTTGAACACCACGCAGGGGCATAGTTGATGGGAAGCAGATAGTTGGTGTTAGTCGGCAGATAAGGGGGGGGGAGGAGATTGTTCCCTCCGTATAAAAGAAAAGCCCGGATTTTTCCGGGCTTTTCTTTTGCCTTTCCCTGGCTGCAACAACCAACTGCTTCTCTTACGGGTGTCCCTGGAGCAGGAAGTTTTTAGACTCAGAGGCCAGGTGGCAGTTCATTGCATAGCCTTTGGTCTGTATGCGCGTTTGCGCGTCCAGAAGCATTCCGTCCAGTTTCTCATCAGTGTATTCGGGATTGAGGTGGGTTAAAATGAGATCCCTCGCCAAGGCCCGCTCAGCCGCGAAATCGGTTACAATCGTGAGCCCGGAATGTCCCTCGTGTTTGCGGGTTTCATAATCTTCATCGGAGAACATGCAGTCGTGGATGAAGATGTCCGCGTTTTTTGTGAAGGCGGCCAGCTTTTCATCATAATCCTGAAAAGCCGTCGCATCGCCCCAGATTTCGCTGTCCGGGGAATAAACCACCTTTTTACCCAGGGTTTCCAGAGCGTAAACCATAGTGCTGGTCGGGTGATTGGCATACATTCCGGAAAGCTTAACCCCGGGCATCAGCTCGTAATTGTCTTCCAGCACTTCGTAGATGTCGATCTTGGCCTTGGGTGGGTGTTTTGCCATGGCGAAAGAACTGTAGAAAGCCGCCTGGGCCACCTCTTTAAGGCTTTTCTCCGGATCGTTAACGCCGATTATATGGATGGAAAAATTAGGGTCGAAGATCGGTTTGAAACTTCCCAGGCCGATTATATTGCCCAGATGAAAATGAGTGAGGAAGATCCAGATCTCCTTATAGTAGTTTTTCCCGGTGATAATCTCATTTCCGAGGGGGATAATGCCCGTGCCCGCGTCAAAAATGAAAATGGAGGACGAAGTTTCCAGCGAGACGCAAGCCGTCTGGCGGCCGTGGCGCGAACTGGCGTTGGGGATAACAGCGGGGAAACCTCTGGACCCCCATATCGTCAAGCGGAGCTGTCCGGGAGTCAGATCGTTGGTCCGGGCGGGCGCGGGTTCCTCCTGTTGTGTGACAGCGGGCGAGTCGGGCACCGGGGCTTGAGGGCCGCCGAAACCATCCATTATGCCCTTTACCGTTCTGGAGAAAGTTTCCACGTTATAGGGTTTCTGAAGATAAAAATCCGCGCCGAACTGGAAAGCGCGCTGCTTTTCCACCTGCTGGGATTTACCGGAGACCACTATGATCTTTATGTGTTTTAGCGCGGGATCGGTTTTAACCTCTTTGCAGATGTCCATCCCGCTTATTCCCGGCATCATGATGTCCGTGATTATCAGCCTGGGCATGTTCGCTCTGATGGCGGAGAGGGCTTTAAGGGATTCCTGCACAAGTAGAACATTGTATCCTTCGTCGGTAAGGAGATCTCGTGAGAGCTCTCCCACCATGGGGTCGTCGTCGATTACAATGATATCCGGTTGTGGCATAGTTTTTCTCTTTAGCGGGGCGCACCCTTTTCCGGCGATCCGGTAATAGGCGGACACCGCAAAGCGGTGTCCCCTACGTCTGCCGGCTAGCGGCTCTGATGCGGCGCCTGTACAAATATCGGAATCAGGGTAATGATCCCCGCATATATTCTATAATACATTATATATTTTTCGGAATTACTGATTTGTTGCATAAAAGTTTAAACTATGAGAATAATAGCCGGTTCGGTTAGAGGACGCCGCATACTCTCCGTTTCCAAGGAGAAAAATGTAAAACCCATTTCTGCGCGCATAAGACAGTCGGTTTTCGATATCCTGCGTCCTTATGTTACGGGGGCGACGTTCCTTGATCTCTATGCGGGCGTCGGAACGGTTGGTCTGGAAGCCCTCTCAAGGGGCGCCGGTTCGGTGGTCTTCATTGAAAAAGCCGGCCTCTGTATAAAGGTGATAGAAAAAAACGTGGAAAACCTCGGTTTTAAGGAACAATGCAAAGTTCTTAAGGCCGACGTGTTGAGCGGGCTTAAATGGCTTGAACACTACGCTGATTACGAGGGGTATGACGTCATTTTTCTTAGTCCGCCCTACCGTGATTCCGAGAATCTGCCGTTGTCCTATACCTCTAAGACGCTGGCGCTGATAGTTGAGGGCGGCATCATGGGACCGGACTGCCTTATAATAGCCCAGCACCACAAAAATGAAAAGATAGATATACCGTCCGGCCTGGAAAAAACCAGGCAGGAGAAATACGGAGACACATTGGTGGAATTCATGCGCGCCGCCAAAAAATAGCGCGGGAATGTGTAAACGTTGAGGCATTGTGAAATTTTAGCGTAAAGAACTCCGCACCGCCCACGCCGCTGACTTCTATGATCTTCGATCCCTTTGAACTTAACTATTCCAAAGTAAAAGCCTATCTTGATTGTCCCAGTCTTTACAAATACATATACATAGAACACAACTATACGCCTCATACGCCGTTTTCCGCGCTTGGCATTTCAGTGCACCGCGCCCTGGACCGGTATCATTCCGGCGGCGGCGGCTTGGACGACCTGATGCTGTATTACGATGAGGGGTGGCACCACCACGGTTTCGACACGCCTCAGCAGACCCTGGAGTTCTACGGATTCGGGCGCAGGATACTGGAGAATTACCGGAAAGCCGAACAGGCCGCGGAACGGACGGAAATAGTCTTTACGGAAAAAGAATTTGAGTTTGAGTTTGAACGGTGGCGCGTACGCGGTACTATAGATCGTGTGGACCGCCCTCTCGGCGGAGGCGGTTATGAGGTTATAGATTATAAAATGGGTTTTGAACCGAAAACGCTGGAAAATCTGCAAAAAGATCTCCAGCTTGCCATGTATGCCATAGGTCTTAAAAAAGCTTTCAATATGGAGGTGGAAACCGTCTCCTGGCTGCTTTTAGTCAAAGGCGAGAAGGTTTCCGCGCCTCATAATCCCTCCCGGGAAGAATCTGTTCTTGCCCTGCTGCGCGATACCGGCGAAAAGATACTGGCCCTGGACCTCTCCCGCAAAGGTAATTGTTCCACCTGTCCTATCAGGAAACTCTGCTCCCGATCAGACGCTAAATAACCTAACAGTCTGCTGAAAAACCCTACTCGGAGATGTTTTGAGCGGATTTTGAAGCCGAGCCTAAGCGATGCGAAACGAGCATTCTCGACTAGGGACTGTGAGTTGAGCAGCGCAAAGGCAGAGGCAAAAATCGGCCAAAAGGCCCCGAAAGGGGGTTTTTTAGCAGACTGCTAACAATTATGGCGTTAGGCTATCCGATTTTTTGTTCCAGATTCTTTGTTTCTTTATATATCTGAAGGAAGACGATGAGGCAGGAGATCAGGAGCGGACCCATAAGTATGCCGATAGGCCCGTAAACACGCAGGCCGCCGAAAATGCCCAGGAACAGCAGAAATATAGGGAGCTTGGCTTTCTGTCCGATAAGGATAGGCCTTAGGATATTGTCCAGAAGTCCCACCACCAGCGCACCCCATAACAGTATGAAAAGGCCCGTAGGGAGGCCTTTTATGAAAACAAAAGCGATCCCGAGAGGCAGCCAGATAAGGCTGGTTCCTACAAAAGGGATCAGCGCGGCGAAAGAAGTTAGTACTCCAAAAAGGATGGGCGCCGGGACGCCCGCGAGGGCATAGCCTATAGAGCCCGTTATGCCCTGCACGGCCGCGGTCAGCAGAAAACCCCGGACCACGGATATAGCGGTGATGTAAAGCTGGTTGGCTATACGGTACTTGTGCTCGGAGTCCATGGGGATAAGGTCTATAAGCCAGTGCAGGAGGCGTTCACCGTCCCGAAAAAAAACGAATAGCGTGGCTATGATCACCAGGAAACTGGCAAAAAAGAAAAAAATATTCTTGAGGATAGTTCCGCCCGACTTCATGATGCTTTCCTGGAGATTTTTAACATTGCCCAAAATGATGTCCCGGGCGTCCAGGTTCCAGATCGAGCGGAACCTTTCGGGGACCTGGAGGTCCAGGCCGGATTGGGAAAAGTTGGAGAGCCACTGGTTGGTTTTAGGATAGATCTCCTTGGATTCTTTGAAGAGCAGCCAGCCGAAAACCAGTAACGGCATCACTACGGTCAACAGAACCGAGACGGTAGAGATCGCCGGGGCCAAATTATTATTGGAGGTGACACGGGATTTTATCCACAAGTGTACGGGGTAGAATACCATAGCCAGAGTGCCCGCGATAAGTATGGCGCCGAGGAAGGGTGAAAGTATCTTTAAAAGCTGGTAAAGGAGGAACAGGAGTATGCCGAAAAAAAAGAAATTAAAAACCTGGATCCTGTCGAATTTGAGAAATTTTACGGTTTTCGGCTGATTTTCCATATGGACAATTATGCCATGCTCCAAAATTTTCGCGTAATAAAACGCAATATTAACGGCCGGACCAGATCTTCCAGAATATAAACAATCCTAACATGACACGGTACGCGATGAATGGTTTTAGATTCCTGTTTTTCAGATAGGACAGCAGGAATTTTATCGAGAGTATGCCCGCTATAAAAGCTGCGATGAGCCCAATCGCGAAAGCGGGTGTCAGGTCCGCCGGCGCTATCTTGCGCGCTTCAAGCAGGCCCGCGCCTAAGATAACCGGGGTCGCCATCAGAAATGACAGTCTGGCCGCGTCGTAACGGGTGTAGCCAAGGAAGAGAGCCGCCATAATGGTCATTCCCGCGCGCGAAGCGCCCGGCATCAGCGCTACGGACTGGGCCAGGCCGATAAGAACGATATCCCTAAGGTTGATGTCGCCGATCAGTTTTTTCTGCGGGGGGTTGTTGTCGGCCCAATAGATGATCCCGGAGAAAAACAGGAGATTGAAGGCGATCCAGCGGGGATCGCGGAAAGCATGTTCGGCCTGGTGGTTCAAGAGCAGACCCAGGACGGCGGCCGGTACGCTTCCGGCGGCCAGGAGCCACAGCAGACGCCCTTCAGTTTCTTTTGGACGCGTCAGTCCGGCTTTAACTATGGCCAGCCAGTCTTTTGCGAAATAGGCGGCGATGGCCAGGAGTGTGCCCAGGTGCAACATGACGTCATACGCCAGCCCCTGGTATTCCCAGCCGAAGATATAAGGAGCCAGCGCCAGGTGGGCCGAGCTTGAAATCGGCAGGAATTCGCCCACGCCCTGGAGTATTCCCAATATTGCCGCGTGCAGTTCCGTCATAAGATAAATATATGGTCAGCGAAATAAGACAGCGGAAGAGCGCTCTTGCAGCCTCTACAATCTGCTTTGGTCATTATTGTTGTTGCTATTCACGCGGCGACACTTCCGTGCCGGGATAATAATGCAGAAGAATATCGCGGTATTTGAAGCCCAGCCGCGCCATGCCTTCAGCGCCCCACTGGCACATGCCTACGCCGTGACCGTTGCCTTTCCCTTCCATTATTATATCATCTTTTCCGGAGTAGAGCTGGAACAGAGTGCTGCGTACGGCGTTCCAGCCCGCCCTGCGCCCGATGCCGTGATAAAAGTTGGTGGCCGAAACTTTAACCCGTCTGCTTCCCGTGGAGAATTCAAGCGTTACCGCGCGTTTGGAGACCCCGTGGTCCAGTATCGCCATACGTCTTATTTCTTCCCCCGGTAATATCCAATTCTGAGAACGTGCAATGCCGGTCAGCGTTTTCAGGGAGATGCGGGTTTTCCAGTTAAAGCCCGGCGCTATGGAACAATACGGCTTGTTTGCCGGGCCGTCCATTATGGAGATTAAATAGGGCTTATGCTCGAACGGCCACACGTAGATCATGGCTTCTGTCCTGCCGCCGCAGATGGAATGATAAAAGGTCGCGGCCAGATCGCCGTGATAGGTCACGACTTCATCGCGCGTGAAATCCACGGCGGTCTGAGCGATGGGTTTGACCGCGGCGAAACCGGTAAAGAGCTGGCAATGGGTGGAATCGCACATGTTGTATCCGTTTTTGGCGTGATTGTTTATGTGCTTCAGCGTGTAGGTTCGAGCGGCCACCGCCTGCGCTTTAAACGCCTCGGTCTGGGAAAGGTCGCCCGCTTCGGCTGAGACTACGCTGGCGATATATTCTTCAAGGGGAATGGTGTTAAGGATCTTAAGCCGTCCTTTTTCCGCTGTGATCTCAAGTATTCCTCTATAAAGACGTTTAGGACTTGTGTCCCCCTCAAGCCAAACTCCTTTGCCAAGCATGTCTACGCGTATGGATTTAACGGGCGCCCCGAAACCCCTGATCCCGACGCGCGAGGCTTTTGCCTCTATCAAGACCGGCGTTCTGAGAATCCTGTCGTTGACGAAAACATTCCCCTGTCCGGGCGTGAGCGTCATGGCCGCCGGTTTGGTGACGGCATAAAGCAATATTCGCACCTTTCGTTCTTTGGCGGAAAGCGGGCAGGCCGCTAAAAGGCAGGCCGATACAAATAGGATCGGGCGCAATAATGTTCTTGGAAGGGAAATATCCGGGTTAAAAGATTTTGTTTTCAAAAAGGCTCCGGCGAGAAAAAATCCGCCAATTCTGCCCTATCGGAGCCGAGGCCTCCGGGGAGTTTTAGATAGGCGAAACTGCCGGTGCTGAAGTAGGGCCCCGCCGTCTTTAGCAGCAGGCCGCACAGTATGCCCAAAGTAGGCTGATGGCCGATGACCAATACGGAGGGGATTCCGGCTGCGTCCGAGGTAAGTGCCTTGAAAATATCCGCCGGCTGGGATGCGGAGACCAGGGCCGGTTCCTTAACGCGCTTGGCGCCGGGAAAGAGGGTTGCCGACATATCGGCTGTTTCCACAGCCCTCAAAAAAGGACTGGAAATTATTATGCCGGGGGAAAAACCGAGTTCCATTAGACGTTTTGAAGAAGTCTCTATCTGGGTTCTGCCTTCAGGCGACAGTTTTCTGCCGGCGTCGCTCCGCGCGCCGGATTCCTGGACGGAAAACGCCAAGCCGTGGCGCATGAAAACTATTTCATCCATACGGGCATTTTACCAGTTAATAAGGTTAGGCTTCAATTGATATAACGTGGGGTATTAATTCTTCTTATCCCTGAGCGGGACTTCTCTGTCTGAGGGGGCGGCGTTTCTTAAAGGGATGGGGATGGATATCGGCCGCATAATTATTAGTTAGTCTTATACATATTATCAGCTGTGAAAACTGCGGCGCTCATATTTTTACATAAACGTTAAGGAACTTAAATATAATATACATATCCGGTCTACTCTCTGCTTTGCGGCCGTCTGATGCGCCTAGCGCCCGGGTTGAGCTAAGCGACTCAGTGAACAGTACGGCCCCTGCGCAGGTATTTGGAGGTTTGAAAGGTGAATTATCATATACTCAAAAAAGACGAACTTGACGGCTTTATAAAAAAACTTTCTAACAATATGAAAGTTGTAGCTCCCGTGGCCAAAGACGCGGGTAATTTCGCTTTCCAGGAGGTTTCAGGAGCTTCCGAGATCGCGCTGAAATATATTCCCACGATACTTCCGCCCAAAAAGTATTTCATGCCCCCGCGTGAGAAAATGCTGGATTTTGATATTTCCGGCCCCCAACCCGTGGACAAAGCCGTGTTGGACGCCCCCGAGCTGGCGGTATTCGGCGTCCATACGTGCGATCTGGCCGGGATACAGTGCCTGAATATGGTTTTTTCGGAAAGACCCAGGGATTATAATTATCTGCGCAGAAAGGAGAAAATTTTCCTTATCGGCATGGAATGCGGCGATTACTGCGACGATCACGCGAGTTGCGCCCTTGTGAATTCCCATATGCCCAGCGGCGGTTACGATCTGTTCTTCACCGATCTTGGCGACAGGTTCATCGTTCATGTTAATACTCACAAGGCCGAAGAGATCGTGGAGGAGATGGGGCTTGCCAAAGCCGCGTCAGCCGACATGACAGCCCTTGAAAAGATACGCGAGCACAAGCGCGGCGCTTTCAGAAACGAGATAGGCGTGGATCCCCGCAAGCTTCCCGAGATGTTCGACAAGGGCGCCAAGAGCAAGGTTTGGGAAGATGTGGGGCATCGGTGCGTGGCTTGCGGCAACTGCACCAATGTCTGCCCCACCTGTTACTGCTTTGATATGGCCGATACCATCAACCTGGATATGAAGACCGGTCACCGCGCCCGCACCTGGGACTCCTGCCAGTTCGAGACGTTCGCCGCCGTTGCCGGCGGGGAGAACTTCAGGGAAGAGCGTGCCGACCGGCAGCGCCACCGTTATTCAAGGAAATTCAAGTTCCCGCTGGACAAGTTTTACCGCTTCTTCTGCACCGGCTGCGGCCGCTGCACCAGGACCTGCATGGCTGATATCAGCCTCAAGGATACCTTAAAGACTCTGGCAAAGGAAACCGTATGACCGAGGAAATAAAGAATTCGAACTGGAAATTAAGAAAAGGCAGGATCATCGCGGCTAAACAGATGACGGACGCCGAGAAGTGGTTCGACATAAAGCTCGACGACGGAGAATTGGACCACGAGCCGGGACAGTTTGTGCAGGTGGAACTTTACGGAATAGGCGAAGCCCCTATTTCCGTCTGCTCAAGCCCGACCAAACGCGGCTCCTTTGAATTAACCGTTCGGGCGGCCGGCCGGCTGACAAAGGCGATGCACGCGCTGGATGCCGGCGACTATATCGGTATACGCGGGCCGTTCGGCAAGCCGTTTCCGGTGCGGGTTATGGTAGGCAACGACCTGCTATTTGTGGCCGGCGGCCTGGGCATTGCGCCTCTCCGCTCCCTTATCCACTACGTGATGGATAATCGTAAGGATTTCGGCAAAGTGGACATCCTGTTGGGCTGCCGTACGCCACATGACATGCTTTTCGGGTCGGAAATAAGCACCTGGCAGAAACGGCTGGACGTTAATTTCCTTTGTACGGTGGATCGCGGCGCTCCGGATTGGCACGGCAACGTGGGGCTTATCACCACCCTGATCCCCGGCGTTACCATCCAGCCTGAAAGGACTTTCGCCGTGGTTGTGGGGCCGCCCATCATGTATAAATTCGTTATCGCCGAACTTCTGAAGAAAAATGTGCCGGAACGCCAGATCGTAGTGTCGCTGGAACGGCATATGAAATGCGGCATGGGCAAGTGCGGCCATTGCCAGATAGACCATCCGAAGAATTATTATTGCTGCAAGGACGGTCCCACCTTCACCTACGACGAGGTGAAGGATGCAAAGAAACTATAACCCGCGGCTGTGCCATATTAAGGCTGTGCCGTTACAAGAGCTATACTTATCAGATTGTTTTAAGGGGATTAAAAATGAACAACGGGCTAATAACCGCAACCAAACCTAAAGTCGCTTTCTTCGATTTCGCCTGCTGCGAAGGCTGCCAGTTGCAGGTGGCAAACCTGGGCGAGCCGCTTCTGGACATCCTGGGCGCCATTGACGTAGTGGAATTCCGCGAGGTTATGAGCGAGAAATGGGATAAGGATTACGATGTGGCGATCATCGAGGGCTCTATCACCGATCACCACGCCGAAGAGCGTATCAAGAAGATACGCGCCCGCTCAAAGGTCCTCATCGCCTACGGCGCCTGCGCCGCTACCGGCGGGGTTAACGGTATGAAAAATTCGTTCCAGCTGGACGAGATCCGCCAGTATGTTTACGGCAAGGACTTTAAGTTTTTCGACAGCGCTAAAACCAGGCCCATCCATCAGGTTGTTAAGGTGGATTACTTTATAAATGGCTGTCCCATTTATCCGCCGGAGTTGGTGGAAGTGCTCAAATGCGCGCTGCGCGGCCTTCCTTATACCGTGCCCGACAATCCGGTCTGCTCGGAATGCAAACTGAACGAGAACGTATGCATGTACGATAAAGGCGTCGCATGTCTGGGTCCCTGGACCAAAGCCGGCTGCAACTCCTGGTGCGTGAATAACGGAAATATCTGCTATGGCTGCCGCGGGGAAGTTAAAAACCCGGCCAAAAACGCCGCCAACGACGTTATCGGTAAATATAACCTCAGTTCCGATCTTATACAAAACAAGTTTGAGATGTACAACAAATGCAAGGAAGGCGACACCAATGGCAAAAAATAACGATCTTAATATCAAGGTGGAATACATTACCCGCGTGGAAGGGCACGGAGATATCGTGGTCAACGTGAAGGACGGGAAGATAGAAAAATGCGAGATGCACGTGGTGGAATCGCCCAGGCTCTTCGAGGGCATGCTCCGCGGCCGCTCTGTTTTCGAAGCGCAACACATCACTTCGCGCATCTGCGGTATTTGTTCCTGCGGTCATTCGCTCGCTTCCATCGAAGCCGCCGAAGACGCGCTGGGTTTCGCGCCCAGCGCGCAGACCCTGAAGCTGCGCAAGCTCCTTTTGGACTACGAGTTCCTTGACAGCCATCTTCTGCATATCTATCTTCTGGCCGCTCCCGACATCCTGGGCGTGCCTTCGTTCGTGCCTCTCATCAAGACCCATAACTCCGTGGTCCGGAGGGCGCTGCGCATGAAGAAAGCGGCTAATGACGTTTGCGATATTCTGGTGGGACGACATGTGCACCCCATCAGCGCCATCGCCGGCGGGTTTACCAAACTGCCGTCTCCCGGAGATCTCGACGCGCAGATAAAGATCCTTGAGTCGATGGGGGAAGACATGGCCGAGACGCTCAAGCTGGCCGCGACCCTCAAATTCCCTGATTTTCATAGGGATACGGAGTACGTGGCCCTGGTTTCAGACGACGCGGAGTATCCGCTGTTGTCCGGAGATATCGGCTCCACGGACGGAAAACGTTTCAAGAAAAAAGATTACAAGAAAGCCACCAACGAGTTTGTGGATCCCCGCTCTTCGGCCAAGTTCACCAAACTGTCCCGCGAGTCCTATTTCGTGGGCGCTCTGGCGCGTTTCAATCTGAACTACGCCAAACTCCACCCCCAGGCTAAAAAAGCCGCGGAGTCGCTCGGCTTTAAGCCCGTCTGCCACAACCCTTACCTCAACACCGTGGCGCAGCTGGTAGAGGTGGTCCATTGCTATCATCACGCGCTGGATATTCTCAGGGATCTCAAAAAGAACGGAGTGGACTACAGCCAGGCCGTGGTGGTGGGAGTGAATGAAAAAGGCACGATCCCCGTGCGGGCCGGAAACGGGGTGGGCGCGGTGGAAGTGCCGCGCGGCATCCTGTTTCATAACTATGAGACGGACGCCAGGGGTCTCATTAAGCAGGCTAACTGCATTATCCCGACCAACCAGAACATCAACAATATCGAACACGACTTCATGAAACTCCTGCCTGAGATCATAGCGGCCAAGTCCAAGGAAGAGATAACCCTGGCGCTTGAGATGCTTGTGCGCGCCTATGACCCCTGCATCTCGTGCTCGGCGCATTACCTTAATGTCAAGTTTGTCGATTGATATATGTTGTAACGCCGGGCTGATTGGCTTTGGGGTAAGAGCCGCAGGTTGGCAAAGTCGGGGCGCCGGCGGGTTTTCTGCGCGCTCCGGGACCGGGTTTATGGGGAAGAAAACCGGAGTCTTGCGCCGGCTGCGCAACTCGGGCAAAAGACAAAGCTTTTGCCCTCAGACATGCTCGCCGTCCCGGAGGGATACTGCCTCCAGACTCCGGTTTTAAACCCTCAAATGGAGCGCGCAGGAAACCCGCCGCCGCCCCTCCCGTAAAACTTACGCGTAGTATGTTCTCTTGGCCTTATTCCCCGGCACTTCCTTTTAAAATATAACATCATACCCCGCCCAAATTTTTGCTTGAATTACCCGCCCTTTTGCTATGATGTTTTTAGGTTTAAAGAGAAAATATGAAAATTGAAATGGGAGAGTCAATTGTTTACTCCTGGCTTAAGCATTGTAAGGGATGCGGGATAGTTCAATTAAATTGGAAACCGTCGCCATACGCCATCAGGGGTGAAAACAAAACAGTCTTAAAGTTGTTGGCTAGTGCCCAGCAGATATTTGTAGATTTCCCAAATCTTTTCAAAAAAAACAAACCTGACCAGATTGTAAAGCAGTGTGAGATTGACGTTTTAGGATATAACTTTAAGGATAACGTGCTTTACGCAAGTGAGGTGGCCTTCCATGAGGCAGGATTGATATACGGAGACACAAAAGAAACGGTCAGGCGGGTTACCGCAAAAATGATTCGAGCTGCAATGGCCATGCGGGTGGTTTTCCAAGGAGTCCCAGCTAAGATTGTATTTATATCCCCAAAGGTGGGGGGGCCCTGTGGCAGGGGACTCGAAGAAATCTTTACAAGGCTTGACAGGTTTTCCCGTGAAGAAAAAATGGATTGTAGCTTTATTTTTATTGCGAATGACGGGTTTCGCTCCGAAATATTTGATCCCGTATGTAAGGTTTCCTTAGAGGTGGCAGACACTTCCGAGTTGTTTATGCGTTCATTAAAGCTGGCTAAGATGTTCGAAGGACCGAGCAAAAACAAGCGTATTCGGGATACGGCACCTGCGGTTGGCCAAAAGATAGGGGAATCTATTCAAATCACCTTCGTGAAACTTTTTGAACAAAACAAAATTACTCGAGATATGTTGAAATTACTACAAGACAAGGCTTACTCACGCAATAATTTCAAACTGTCATCATATTCTGTGGTGAAAAATGTAAATGACCCAGATTTTCCTGCTAAACGGTATTGGACGGTTGTTTTTGCAGGGAAATACGCTGTCTGCTCGCAGTGGACTGAAAGACATCGACCATTTTTCGACAGTTGGCTGAAAAATAATTTTGGTGATTTGTGAAATGACGATAGAATTTCAAGGGTGATCATATTTTGACGATAGGTTGTATGTTCTATTCTTGTGTAGGACAACGGTTATGATTGATGCTGACGGCATGGTTGAATCTACCGTCTACCACAAGGTTTTTCCTGAGCATTCCCGGTGGGGACTTGTGACTTATAGAAATTGTACTGGATACCCGGCTACTCATATGAATATCTTCATATCAAAAGAAGATGCAATTGCATATATGAGGAAAATTGAACCCGAGGCCCCGCTTATAAGCCTGAATGGGAGATCTCCAAGTAATCCGGTCCCATATGAAGAATATCAGTGCTGGAAGCAAGCCAACAACTTTAAAGAGTACGACTATAAAGCATTGTGCCTACCAGGTGGCACGGACCCCAAAGAAATAATACTCCAAACTCGCGAACAGTTTTTAAAGGGTAATCCATGGTGGCAAGACAGACTTCGTGAACTAGATATGGATGCCTAGTATATCCATAAGTGGGGCGATGACTTGATTGGCGATGGACAATGCCTAACTGTGGGCATTGTGGGGGCAGCAGCATACTGAATCGGTATCGGTTTAAATTCTACGATAAAGTGTGCCGGGGAATTGCGCGAAGGACCATCAAGTGTATAAGTTTTTATGGAGGGGCGGCGGCGGGTTTTCTGCGCGCTCCATTCGGAGGGTTTTAAGACCGGGGGCTGGAGCAGTATCCCTCCGGGACGGCGGCGAATGTTTGAGGCAAAAAACTTTGTTTTTTTGCCGAGTTCGCACGCCGGCGGAAGATCCCGGTCTTCTTCTCCATAAAACCCGGACCCGGAGCGCGCAGGAAACCCGCCGCCGCCCCGACTGTGCATCTCGCGGCTCTAATACCCAAAGCCCACTAGCCCGGTTACAGATTTAAATATGAGTAGTTTTCTGACTGACGAAATTAAGGCGGCTATCGCCCCCAGGGGCAGGACGCTCCTTATCACTATAGGCAACCCTTTAAGGGCCGACGACGGCTTGGGCCCTTTTGTCGGCGAACAGGTTGTTTTTAAAGTTCCGGAACGCCGGGTAATAAACGCCTATACCACTCCCGAAAATATAGCCCAGACCGCCATTGATTTTAAACCCGATAAGATTATAATTCTCGACGCCGCGCGGTTCGGCGGCCGGCCGGGTGAACTTAAGATGATCCCGCTGGACCTGATAAGCCGCCAAACCGTGATCTCAACCCATAGTTTTCCTCTGAGCGTCACTTTCTCGGTAGTACGGGAGGATACCGGCGCCGAGCTTGTGGCTCTGGGGGTGGAACCCGGTTCCATGGAATTTGAAGAAGGGCTCACCCCGGAAGTTAAAGAATCCGCTTTGCGTCTTATAGAATATTTTAATAATATAGAATGAAACATTAACGCCGTATACTCGTACGCGATGCCGCGCACAGGAGACACGATGTCTATTTTTCAGGTTAAATCCGTTGATGAGATAATGGCCGAATCCGGGGAGAAGGGCCATAAGCTTTCGAGAGTCCTCGGCTCTTTCGATGTGACCATGATAGGCATAGGCGCCATTATAGGCGCCGGTATTTTTGCCATGGTCGGCGAGGCGGCGGTGGGGGCGTCCAGCGGATATCCTGCCGGGCCGGCCCTGATCATTTCTTTTATCCTTACGGCGATCGCCTGCGGTTTTACCGCGCTTTGCTACGCCGAATTGGCCGCCATGGTGCCTATCTCCGGCAGCGCTTACACCTATGCCTACGCAACCATGGGCGAGCTTGTGGCCTGGATAATAGGCTGGGACCTTATCATAGAATACGCCATAGGCAATGTGGCCGTCGCCATCAGCTGGTCCGGTTATTTTAACGATTTTTTGAACAGCGCGTTCGGCATAAACATTCCGCTCTGGCTGCGGCTGGATTACAGGACCTTTATTCAGAAGGGATTCGATCTGGCCGCGGTGCCGCATATCGGTAATATCCCGGTGATATTCAATCTGCCGGCGGTGCTTATCGTGCTGTCGCTTACCGCGCTGCTTGTGGTGGGCGTACGTAAAAGCACCAGGTTTAACGGCTTCCTCGTCATTATCAAACTTGCCGTGTTGGCCCTTTTTGTGGGCGTGGGATTTTATTACTTCAACATAGATAACTGGACGCCGTTCGCTCCTGGCGGCTGGAAGGGCATCCAGGTGGGGGCGGCCACCATTTTCTTCGCCTATATCGGGTTTGACGCGGTTTCCACCGTCGCGGAGGAAACAAAGGATCCCAAGCGGGATATGCCCATAGGCATTATCGGTTCCCTTATCATCTGTACTCTTGTGTACATCCTTGTCACAGTGGCGCTAACCGGCATGATGCCTTTCATGGAACTGAAGAACAAGATCGCGGAGCCGCTGATAGCGGGACTGGATTATAATCATGCGGCCAGGTGGATCATTGTTGTGGTGGCCCTCGGCTCCGTAGTTGCGCATACAGCGGTGCTGCTGGTTTTTCAGATGGGGCAGCCGAGGATCTTCTTTTCCATGAGCCGCGACGGGCTTCTGCCGCCTTATTTCGCCAGGATCCATGAGAGATTTAAAACGCCGCACGTGACCACCATCTGGACCGGGATCGTTGTGGCGGTCCTCGCTGCCTTCTGTAATATAGACGAGATGGCCAATCTCTGCAATATCGGCACTCTTTTCGCTTTCGTGCTTGTCTGTATGGGGGTTATTATTTTAAGGGTGAAGGATCCGGACCGGCCCAGGCCTTTCCGGGCGCCCGGCGGTTTCGCAACTCCGGTGCTGGGGATATTGTTCTGTCTTTTTTTGATGCTTGGTCTTGATAAAATAACCTGGCTCCGGTTTTTCGTGTGGCTTGTTATAGGGCTTATCATCTATTTTATGTATGGTTATAAACATTCCCGCCTTCGCACCGGCGATCTGGTTCTGAAGCGGCAGCAGGGGAAATACTAAATAAGGAAAAAATATGCTTGATAAAATGAAAGAATTGTGGGAAATGAAACGGCAGATGGACGAGATCAAAAAAGAGCTTGATGCCGTCACGCTTGAAAGCGAGGATAATTATGTGCGGGTGGGTATTTCCGGTTCGCAGGATATCAAGAGCGTGTTCATAAAAGTGGATCTGGCCTCCGCCGATAAGGCGAAACTTGAGGCTTCCCTTGCCGAGACCATCAATCGCGCCGTCAAGCAATCTCAGAAAGCGGCCGCCGAAAAGATGAGTAAATTGAGCGGTTTTAAGCTTCCCGGACAGGCATAAAAAGCGGATAGCCGCCAGGTTTCTGGGTTGAAAAGTCAGGTTTGTATTATGCACGAATGGGCTTTAGCCGAATCGGTAATTAAAACAGCGGCTGAACACGCCGCGCGGGGGAAACTGCGTTCGGTTTCCGAGGTCGCGGTATTTCTGGGGGAGCTCCAATCCATAGATAAAGAGATTTTCGCTTTCGCCCTGGCGGAACTGGTAAAAAGTTCTTTTAAGGGGTTGTCCGGCTGTAAATTCAGGCTCCTGGCCGAGCCCGCGGCTTTTAAATGCAAGGCCTGCTCCAAAGAATTTACCCTTAAGGTCCTGAAGAAAACCGAAGAAGAAGCTGAAAATATTCACTTTATCCCGGAGATGGCTCACACCTTTCTCAAATGCCCAAGGTGTAAAAGTCCCGATTTTGACATCACGGCCGGGCGCGGCGTTTCCATAAAACATATTAAGGGCGAAGGTGGCGCCTGATGAGCAATCTGGATCCCAGGCCCTCGGTTATAGGCGTACGGCTTTCAAAAATAAAAAGGATGATCGCGGTTACCGGCTGGAAAGGCGGTATTGGGAAGAGCGTTACCGCCTCCGCCCTCGCCCTCCTGTTGGCGAAAAGAGGTTTTAAAACCGGCCTGCTGGACCTGGATCTTGCGGGAGCTTCGGCCCATGTTGTTCTGGGCGCCGGCGGCGCGTTCCCTAAAGAGGAAATGGGGCTTGAGCCGCCCATTGTTGCGGGGGTTAAATTAATGTCCGTGGCGTTCTTCTCAAATAACAAAGCGGTGCCGCTCAGGGGCGCCGATATCTCGTACGCTATCATCGAGATGCTGGCCATAACCCAGTGGGGGGAACTGGATTTTCTTATCATAGATATGCCGCCCGGCATCAACGACGCCGCGCTGGATGTAATCAGGCTCCTGCCCCGGGCCGAAATTCTGGTAGTCACCACGCCTTCTGTTATCTCTCATTCCGTTCTTGAACGCTCGATGGAACTTTATAAAAGTCTGAAGGTCCCGGTTTTGGGTGTCATCGCCAATATGGAGCGGGGCGCGGGAGCCCGTTCAATGACCGCGCGGACTGTCTGTCAGAGGCCTTTAGCCGGCGGACGCGCGGAGAACCACCGCGGCGTCGTCCGCCCGCGGCTCGATCCCGGCGAAGGGTATCCGCAGCCTCTTGCCGGCCGCATACGGTATGACGCCGCCTTGGAGAAAACTCTGGGGAGCCCGGATAAAATTTTGAAAACCAACTTTGCCAAAGATCTTGGAAAGATAGCGGACTTTATGTTTTGCGGCATGACGCAATAGATTTAAAATGGCCGGAGGTCCGCGGTATATGGCATAATATGGTTTGTTACGCAGAGGAACGGAGTTGGAATCTCCGGCTGCCCCGCAACGGTGATGCCATAAGGCTAAGCCCGATCTACTGCAAACCCGGTCATAAGACTGTGGTATTCCGAGGGGGAAAATTAGTTTTGAAGCCTAGCCCTTCGGGGCCGGGCTTTTTGTTTTCAGGTCCGCGATGACATAATTTGCCCGGGTTATGAGAAATAATAAAATGAAGCGTTCAGGTGTTGATTTTTTATCTGCTTGCGCCCGCGTATTTGTGTGTTCGTTCTCTTTTGTGCTGCTGCCCGTTATACCGGTTCAGGCCGCGCTCGGGGTGGTTTCGCTTATGCCGTCCTACACGGAGATAATCTTTGAGCTCGGCGCCGGTCCGGATCTTATCGGAGTTTCAAGCTTCTGTGATTGGCCTCCGGGCGCAAGGGGGAAAGAAAGAGTCGGAGACTATCTGCGTCCCAATATAGAGAAGATCTCCTCTTTGAAGCCGGATATGGTGTTCGCTGGCGCCTGGAAAGGATCTTCGGTCGCGCAGGATCTGCGCAATGCCGGAATGAAAGTTCTTGAACTGCCGGAAGAACATGGGGTGAATGATATTTTCCGCACCATAAATCTTATCGCCGGAGAACTGGGCAGAAAAAAGGAAGCCGCCGCGCTTATTAAAAAAATGAAAACCGGCCTGAATGGAGCGCCCTTCCTATCACACAGACCCTCGGTTTATCTGGAATTGGATGAGGGCGGCTGGACCGCCGGCAAGCTTTCATTCCTTTCGGACGCTATTTGGAAAGCCGGCGGGAAGAACATCTTTGCCGGAGAAGATAAGGGGTATTTCCAGGTATCCTGGGAAGCCGTGGTAGAAAAAGATCCGGATGCCGTTATACTGCTCTCCGGTTCGGCGGCTGATTTCAGCCGCAGACCTCTGGCATCAGGCCTTAAAGCCGTAAAGCGCGGAAGAGTCTTTACAGTCATGGACCGGGATGCGTTTTTAAGGCCCGGCCCCCGGCTGGCGGCGGAAATAAAAAAACTTAAAGCATGGCTGGTCACGGATGCGGATGAATAATAACAGAAAAATAGTCTGGCTCGTTCCGGCGGTTCTGGCGGCCGCCGCAGCCGCCCTTTTCTTCGGCGCCGTAAAAAACGCGGGTCCGGATATAATCTGGGGGCTGCGGCTGCCGCGGATCCTGGCGGCGGCCGTGGTCGGCGCCGGTCTTGGCTTTTCCGGGGCCGTTTTCCAGGGGCTGCTTAAAAATCCGCTCAGCGACCCTTATATCCTGGGAACTTCCGCGGGCGCAATGGCGGGGGCGGTGCTGTGCTCGGCCTTAGGTATCGGCCGCGCCGAACCGTTGTTTTATGTGGTGGTATTCACGGGAGCTTTTCTCGCCACTTTTCTTACTTATTCCCTGGCAAAAATAAAAAACCATCCTTCGGTCGCCCACCTGGTCCTCGCGGGCGTGGCCGTAAGCACTTTCCTGACCGCCCTCATAATGCTTTTCATGACGCTTTACCGGGAACATTCGCTTTCATTGGTCTATTTCCTGCTGGGAGGTTTTTTTCCGGCGGATAATTCGCTGCTGGCTGTTTCAGGCGTTATCGTGGCCGGCGCGGTTGGCGCCGGGGCCATGTTGTGGCGGTATCTTGATATCTTTTCGCTGGGGGAGGAAAAAGCCTCATACCTGGGCGCGGATCCGGATATGATACGGCTGGCGTTCTTTGCGTTGGCTTCGCTGGCTACCGCGGCGGCTGTGGCGCTGTCCGGCACGGTCGGTTTTGTCGGTCTTATCGTGCCGCATATTCTGCGGCTTGTCTTCGGAGCTTCGCACAGGCGGCTGCTGGTCTCTTCGGCTTTGGGCGGGGCTCTGTTCCTGATCCTGGCCGATGCCGCCGCGCGTACCGTCGCGGCTCCGATTGAGATACCCGTGGGTGTTATTACGGCGGTGTTTGGAGCGCCGTTTTTCATCTGGCTGCTGCGCCGGACGGCGGGAGAAGGATGAGGGGCAAGCATGGGAATCAGGACTTAAAATGACTTCGCTGATAAAAGCGGAAAATCTTAAGTTTTCATATAATGGGACTCCGGCGGTGGCCGGGGTGGACTTTGAACTTCTGGAAAAGGATTTTCTCGCGGTCATAGGCTCCAACGGGTCCGGCAAATCCACCCTCCTGCGGCTCATCAGCGGTTTTTTGACCCCTTCAGAGGGGGCAGCCGGGCTCCTGGGCCGTAACGTGCGCGCATATCCAAAAGCGGAGTTGGCGCGTCTCATCGCTTACGTGCCTAGCGAACTTTATGTGCCTTACGACTTTTCAGTCTTTGAAATAGTCCTTATGGGCCGCAGCCCGTACGTGGCCTGGTGGCGTAATTATTCCGACGCAGATACTGTTCGCGTCCTTGAGATACTAAAGAAGGTCGGCATACCGGACCTCAAAGACCGGTGTATTAATTCCCTTTCAAGCGGCGAGAGGCAGCTTGCTTTCATAGCCCAGGCTTTGGCCCAGGACCCCAAGGTGCTTCTGCTGGACGAACCCACCTCACATCTGGACATAAATTATAAAATCCAGATTTTTGAGCTGCTCAAGAGCCTGGCGTCGGATGGAGGTATGGGGGTGGCTGTGGTCTCGCACGATCTGGCGCTCCTGTCCGCGTACGCCGGTAAGGCGCTTATCCTTAAAAAAGGCGGACAACTTTTTTATGGGTCTGCGGAGGAGGGGTTGTCCGGGATCAATATCGCCGCGGCTTACGAGATCAGGGACACAGCGTCGGTTGCCCGGCTGCTTCCGCATATCGTAACTCAGGGAAAGGGAAGTAAATAGTAATTCTCCAAATTTTGCTTAAATTTGCAGGATTTTTTTGTTTTTTCGTTGCTTTTTTAGCGGATTATTTGATAAAATAATTGTATTCAGGGGTTATGGTGATATTGATCAGTCTCCTTACGCTTTTTATCAGGTTGTGCCAACCGAGATTTCCGCGTCCTTATCGCAGCGGTTCGCTGCGCTAGACAGCCGGCGGACTTAACTCCTGTGGATGCCGGGTTCTATTAAGAATACCGGCTCTCTGCGCCGTAATAAAATTAAGGAGAAAACAATGACGTCATCAGGGCAGCTGAATAATAAGAACCAACAGCCCGATTCCGACTACAAATCCCTGCCGGAATCCTACGGCAACACCGAAGCGGCTTTGCTGCCGCGTGACCCCAACTGGATGTTCATCTACTGGGAAATAACCGACAACTCCAAGGCCAATCTCGCTAAAGAACACGGTCATGATATTTTTGAGAAAGCCCGCCATGTCGTGCGTGTCTATGACGTCACTTCCGCGGACAGTAGTAAATATTTCGATATTCCCGTAATGATAGACGCCAGGAACTGGTACATCAGCGTTCAGGACGGCGGACGCGCTTACTGCTGCGAGGTCGGCCTGGTTCTGCCCGACGGCCGCTTCATCGGCATCGTAAAGACCAATACCGTCAACCTGCCCACGGGCCGGGTTTCCGAAGTCACGGATGAGAAGTGGATGTCCGTCTCCTCCGATTTCGACAAACTCCTCCAGATCTCTGGAGTGGAACACATCGGCAAAGGCTCGGGCGAAGTAGCCAGGTCGCTTGCCCAGCGCTGGGAAATGCTGCGTTCCGTATTCTCCAGGGCCGAAGCGTGGGGTGTCAGTTCGCTTTCCTCGCACGCTCCCGCCAGGCCGGCGGCTGAAAAGAAGTTCTGGCTGGTGGCGGACTGTGAACTTATCCTTTACGGCGCCACGGAGCCGGACGCTCTTGTTACCGTGGCCGGCCGCAAAGTCGCCTTAAATCCGGACGGCACTTTCTCCATGCGCTTCGCGCTGCCGGACGGCAACATGGACCTGCCTATCAAAGCGTTATCCAGGGACGAGGCCGATTCCCGTCAAATCGAGATCAAGGTTATAAGAACTACGAAGAATGATGGAAAATAAAGAAAAAGGTTATTTTGCTTTAGTCCTGCACGCTCATCTGCCTTTCATCCGGCATCCGGAATACGATGATTTCCTGGAGGAAGATTGGTATTTTGAGGCGATGTGCGAGACCTATATCCCGCTTCTGGATATCTATGAGCGGCTGACCGGAGAAAACACGGATTTTCGCGTTACCATGTCCCTGACTCCGCCGTTATGCAACATGATGACCGACGATCTTTTGCGCGAGCGCTTCCGCCGTTATTACAACCAGCGTCTTGAACTAGCGGAAAAGGAAGTCATCCGTAACCGTAATACTCAGTTTTATGAAGTCGCTAAAATGTACGAGCGTAAATTCCGGCGCATCCGCGAGCTCTACGAAGATTATTACCACGGCAATATTCTGGACGGTTTTAAGAAGTTCCAGGATATGGGCAAGCTTGAGATCATTACCTGCGGCGCCACCCACGGCTTCCTGCCGCTTGAGATCAGAAAAGAAGCGGTTTACGCCCAGATAAAGATCGCCGCCGACGATTATAAGCTCCGTTTCGGCCGCGGCCCAAGAGGCATCTGGCTGGCCGAGTGCGCCTATAATCCCGGCGATGAGATCTATTTGAAAGCCAACGGTATCAGGTACTTTTTTCTTGAGACCCACGGCATAATCTACGGCAGCCCTCGTCCACGCTACGGGGTGTACGCCCCGGTCTATTGCCCTTCAGGTGTGGCCGCTTTCAGCCGCGATATGGAATCCGCCCATCAGGTGTGGAGCGCGGAGATGGGGTATCCGGGAGACCGCCGGTACCGCGAATTTTACCGCGATCTCGGTTACGACCTCGAATATGATTATGTGAAGCCTTATCTGCACCAGGACGGAGTCCGGCGCAATATAGGCATGAAGTATTACAAGATAACCGGGAAAGTGGGGCTTAACGAAAAAGCCCCTTACAATCCCGGGGAGGCGCGCGAGATGGCCGCCAGCCACGCGGGGAACTTCATGTTCAATCGCGAGCGCCAGATAGAGCACCTGAACGGTTTCCTTGGCAGGAAGCCTATAGTGGTGTCTATGTACGACGCGGAGCTTTACGGCCACTGGTGGTACGAGGGCCCGGATTTCCTTGAATTTCTCTTCAAGAAACTGCATTACGACCAGAAGACCGTCAAAATGATCACGCCCAGCGAATACCTGGAGCGCCATCCCGACAACCAGATGATACAGCCCTCGATGTCCTCATGGGGCGACAAGGGATATAACGAAGTGTGGCTCAACGCCTCCAACGACTGGATGTACCGGCACTTGCATAAGGCGGTGGAGCGGATGGTGGATATGTCCAACCGCTTTCCGAACGCCGATGGCATCCTTAAACGGGCGCTTAACCAGTGCGCCAGGGAAGTGGTTCTGGGGATGTCTTCCGACTGGGCTTTTCTCATGACCGTCGGCACCGCCAAGACCTATTCCACCAAACGGTTCATAGAGCACACCAACCGGTTCATCGGGCTTTATGAGCAGATCATGGGCAACCGCATAGAGGAAAGATATCTGGCCGATATAGAATGGCGCGATAATATCTTCAGCCATGTCGACTACCGGGTGTTTTCTACCGGCGCTCAGGAGCGCGCCGCCGCCGCCGCGAGGCAGTGAACGGGAATAACCGGATAGAATAATAATCAGGGACAGCGGCCGTTTATTTCAAATAAACGGCCGCTGTCCCTTTTTCGTTCAATTATTTATTATTGCGCCGTGAGTCCGGGAAAGTTTATCAAGCTTTTGGGGGAAATGTTCTATTATGATTTCGGAATTTTCGTATAGTTCCTTTATCAAAGCGGCGTAAGGCGTCCATTGCGCGGGGGCGGCTATGACTTTGGCGAATAGTTCGCTTAAGCCGTTCTGCAGGTGGAAAAATGCGTCATGGAGGCTTAGATAACGTGCGGTTTTCAGGAGTTTTACCAGGCGCGCCAGGTTCTCCGGAGAGGGGGACGCCGTCGCTTCGGAGAGCGCGGTCAGCGCGCAATCGGCGGCTTTTAGCGGCGGAGCGGGAAAGCGGATCTCCAGCCGGTGGCGCTTCAAAGTTTCGGCTTGGGTATAGATTTTATCCAGCAGGTCCGGGTTCCGGGAAAGGGAAAATTCGTCAAAAAGTATTTCAAAGACTTCCGCGGCATATGTTTCCACTTCATGCTTTACCCCGACGAATCCGGAGAGCGCTATTTTCGGATTTTTTTCGAACACATAGAGATAGTCGTGTACTATCTTTGAGAGCAGGCCGCGGTTCTTATGGCGGATCGAGCGCACAAAACCTTTGATCACGGCCGATTTGTTCTCCTGCGAAAAATCATCAAAGGAGACGGCGTCCGCTTTAAACGCCGCCGTTTCGGCGTGAAAGGCGTTCATATTCCGGGTTTTTGCGATACGCCTGAATTCTTCCAGCTTTTCAGGCGCGGCGAACCAGACGGTCGGCAATTCGGAATCCTGTCTGGCGTAGAGGAAGGATACTACCCTGTTGTCCAGCGTCAGCGGGTTTTCTTCCACCAGCTTCCCCGTGACGGTTTCAAGGTCTCCTGAAACCGCAGTCTCTCCGCTTAGGAGCGTAAAAAGGGTGTGTCCGGGGCCGGGGAGAGGCACCGCCGCGCCTTTTTGTTCCGGCGGCGGTCCGGAATAGCCGGGCAGGCCGAAAAGAAATTTGGCCGCCAGCCGGAACGCCGCCACCGTTTCCCATGTCGGCAGCGGAGCTCGCGCCTGGGTCTCGTATATCTTCCGCCCATTTCCTAAGTCCGGATAATTGGATGGCGCCTGTTCCAGAATGGCCGCAAAACCTGGTTCGATATTTTTAAAGCCCAGCTCGCGGAGAATTACCGCCGCCCGGGCCGCGTATTTCAGGTTTTGGACGGGTTCGATCCGTGAGATGTCGGAGAAAAACCAGCCGCAGCTTGTGAACATGAAATTTATTTCTTTCTGCAGTTCCAGGAGTTTAAGCGCCCTGGTTTTTTCAAGAGGGGAAAGCGGCCTGGAAGAGTGTTCCTCCAGGAAAACCTCGGCGTTGCGGCGCGTAGGGACGGAAAAAAGTCCGATATACTCGTTCCTGGCCCGCCAGATATCTTTCAGCAGTCCCTGGGCTTGCGCTGTGTATATTTCGGTCGCCGCATCCCGCAGCCAGTTCAGCGAGGCTCTGAACGGCATCCGCCAGTCGGTTTGTCCGCCGCCTTCTCCGCCGCAGTCGCAGCCGCCTTTCCAGCGGCGCACGCCGTGCGCGCAGCTCCAGGAGGTCCCGTCTCCGTCCGGACCCTTTTTTATTTCAGCTTCGTGTATGGCGGGATGGGCGTCGAGATAGGTGGAGAAATTGATGGTTTCTATGCCGTGTTTTTTTATCTCATGGCGGAACGCGTGAGCCAGCGTCATATCCGCGAATTTGTGATGATGTCCGAACGTCTCTCCGTCTATGGCTAAACCCAGCAGTTGATCATTCTGGGCGGAGTCTTCGAAATTTGCGGCAAGGAGCGCGGCGAAGCTCTCGGAATTTTTGAGCGCCCCCTCGAACGCCACGGCTTTTGAGAGCGGCCCGTTGTAGAAGAAAAGCGTGATGGCGCGGTTTTCCAGCGGTTCTCCTGCGGGGGTACGGTCTATCCAGGCGTAGGGCCGCCCGGTTTCAAAATGTCCGGTGGAGACATCCGTCCATGTTTCCGAATTCATGGGGCGGATCTTTTCGGCCTGATAGGGGGATAGGATGACGTAGCGCAGCCCCTGGTCTATAAGCAGGCGCAAAGTGTTTTCATCGGCCGCGGTCTCGGGCAGCCACATAGCTTCGGCCTTGAAACCGAAGCGGCGTTCGAAGTCCGCCAGACCCCAGAGTACCTGCGTCAGGCGGTCGTTGAACGAGGCCAGCGGCAAAATGCTGTGGTTATAAGCCTGGGCGATGGCGTTGGAATGACCATGTTTTGCCCTGGTCTCCGCGGCGGCCCGGATGATCTTTGCGTAATAGGCGGGATAGCGTTTCTCCATCCAGGTCAGCAGTGTGGGGCCGAAGTTGAAATTCAGATATTCGTAGTTGTTAACCATTTCCACGGCGCGGCCCATAGAGTCGTTTATCCGGGCGTATGCGTTGGGAATATAGCATTCGCGCGCTATGCGCTCGTTCCAATCGTTATAGGGGAAGGCCGAATCCTGAGGGGGGATGTCTCCGGTCCAGGGATTTTCCCTGGGGGGCTGATAAAAATGGGCGTGTACGGCAAGATATTTTCTGCCTTTAGCGGCTTTTTGCATATGGTAATTATACTTTACTTCCGCCCATTAACGGATTGACAGCCTGGCATCTCTAGGAGCCTGTCCGACATAAGGAATTTTGGCTGCAATTGCCGTTTTTTGCCTACGCCTTTGCGCCGCTCAACTTACAGTCTCCGTAGAGAATGCTCGTTTCGCGTCGCTTCGGCTCGGCCTCAAAACCGACAATTTCGCTTTAAAAACCTTATGTCGGACATGCTCCTAGATCGACAGTATCGTGCACAGCCAGGCAAGCTCCGTTTCGTAAGTTTCTATGGACGTGCATTTAAGGGGAACGATCGGTTCTTGTTTCAAGAAAGCGTTAAGAAAAATATTCCCGCGCGTACCGAAGGACCGGACGGACAATTCTCCCAGGAGGACCCGGAAATTTTCAAGGCTTGACAGGCTTTTTTTCGGGCCGATGCCGGAATAATCCTGCTCATCGCAGGGGATATGCAGCCGGACCGGAGCCGAGGGCCCTGTAAATATGTCCGCCAGGAAAATGGTTTCCCTGGCGGGCGCCTCCGGCGGGAGGGGGGACTCGTCATCCGCCTTTGCCCAAAGGGCCATTTCAGCAAAGCCGGCCGGAAGCGGGCAGTCAGGCGGCGTGGCGGCCGGGGGTTTTTCACGTTCCCCACCAATTAGCGGCGGGAAAGGAAAAT
>Ga0208953_1000493_pt1 | contig 33078 bp, 26 predicted proteins | sample RifOxyB2_FD_184033 | JGI IMG/M metagenome (GOLD analysis project Ga0208953, IMG submission 184033) | Groundwater microbial communities from Rifle, Colorado - Rifle Oxygen_injection B2 (SPAdes) | ecosystem: Environmental > Aquatic > Deep subsurface > Groundwater | place: USA: Rifle, Colorado...
CTGTGCCGGAGCAGGCGAAATTGGTAAACTTCAGGCCGCTGGTCGCGATGTTCGCGTCACTGTCGTTGATTTCAAGCCTTGAACCGGGAGAACTTGTGCCCACTCCGACGTTGCCGGCGCCGCCCACATAAATGCCCTCATCGGCCCCGTCCCCCGATATCCAGAAAGTTCCGGTTAAAAGGTTCTGCGAAACAGTGTGGTTACCTAAATTGTCGGAACCGCTCACGCCGGTAAGAGCAGAGCCGTCGCCGTAATACCTGGCGGCCGAACTGAAGCCCACGATATACACATTACTTGATACGCGCACTCCGCCGCCCAGGGCCGCGCTGGCTTCAGAAGAAACCGACACATTCGGCGCAAAGCGGATCTGTTTAGCGCTTATACCGAGTCCACTTGCCACCGTCATGCTGGAGGAAGTCGTAATCTCACCGTTTGCCGTTATCCCGCCGGCGCTTACGATATCAAAACCGGCCATGTTCAGCGTGGTGGTGGCGACATGATTGCCAAGACTGTCTCCGATTGGCTGCACGCCGGTCAAGGCAGAGCCGTCGCCATAAAACACGCTGGCGTATATCCCGCCGGCCCCGGTCATACGAATGACGTTTGAGGAACCGGTTGAGATAACCAGCATATTTCCGGATTCGCCCGCGCCGCTTGAAATTACCAGTTGATAAGCCGGGGCGGTAGTACCGACACCGACATTGCCGCCGGTTATTATCAGATTCGTGGAAACAACAACTCCGCTTTGATTCGGAGCGGCTGTCAGTGCGGAAGCGGAAGCGGCATAAATGGCATAAGGCACGCTTGTAAGCTGCTCTCTCGGAAGATAGACATTCCCGCCCACGTTTACTTCCAAGTACCATACTCCGGTCGTCATATTGATGGAAGACGGAACGGTAAAAGTAGACTTAAAAAGCCCGTTTGACACGCTCACGATCTGTGCTACGGGTACCGTATTAAAACAGGCGGCGCCGCCGGAATCGGCGCACAACCTGATCTGAACCGTACGGGTTCCACTGGCCGGCTGACCAGCTTCCTTAAGCCGCCCCTGATACGTCAGGACACTAGGGGCTTCCCCAAATACCGACGCAGACCAAAAAACGAGTAATGCGGCAAAACCTATAATCATGCCTCGTGAATTTTTAACTATATATGTGTTCATAAAATAATTCCTCAAATCGCCTTTACAATCGGCTTCTGTTAAAATGGTACGGCCAATTAATGTCTTTTGATTTAATTTTATATTGATAAGGATCAGCCCACGATTCCCCAAAGCATTCGGGGACCAATCCGTATAATTGAAACATATTTGGAGCATTAAATCTGTTAGGATTTTGCCATCGGGAAAATCGACGAGCCGCCATGGCCGTCCAGACCGCTTACATGGACCTCGGAGGACTGTGGCTCCCATATTTTTGACTCCCTGAGTGGAAAGTAATTATAATATGGCGAATATGATTTTCAAGAGGCAAACAAGGAACAATATGAAAAAGAAATTGGCTTTAGGGGCGATGGCGATAGCGGTTTCGATTTCGGGGAGGGCGGTTGCGGGAGAGATGGAGTTTTTCTCAGCCGGCGCGGAACACGCGTTCCTAAATGGGGTTTCCGTTGAAAATTTGCAAACCGTGCCCGCTCCGGCGGCCCAAACGCCGGCCAGCGAATATAAAAAACTTGCGGCGGCTTTTGAAAAAGGAACTGCGCCTGGAAGGGAAGAGTTGTCCGGCTGGCATGCCGGACGCGTGATCGAAGAGGAATTTCCCGAATATCCCGGATCAATACTCTTAGCCGGCGGGGAACCGCAGGGACCTGGTGACAACGGCCGATTTAACGACAGGGTTTACAAACTTGTTCCCCTGACATTGGATGGCTCCGCTGATTTTTATGAAACCATGTCCATGGAACTCGCAGAGAGCATAAAAATTGTCATAAAAGAATCGCAGGCAAAATGGACACCCCCCCGGTTCAGCGCGGCCGGTGTCACCTTTGAAAAGATCATGGCGGCCTATGAAAAGGGATTTTCGCGCTATGAAGTGAGAAAATCCATGGATAACAGGATCCTGTTGAAACACACCTGGAGCAGCGATCTGGGCGGCACTATTATCGCCGGCACATCTTACGCTTTTTTCACCAAAAACGTCACGCCGCAATAGCCCCTGTTAAACAAGGACGGCTTCGAACCACCTTAATCCCACCGTGGATTGCATGGGCCGCAGGAAAGTTGAGCGTGATCGGGTAGGAAGATATGCGCCGATATTTCCTGGGGACAGGACGATAAAATGAATCAAAAACTCTTATTTATGATCTTTACCGATGAGGAATGCAAACAGAACCATGCGTTCATGTATGCGCTGGAATGCCATGAAAAAGGAAACAAGGTCAGGATAATATTGGAAGGACCTGCTACCGCATGCCTGAACAGGCTTCCGGAAGACGGGAAATTCGCCGGACTTTTTAAACTGGCAAAGAAAAACGGTTTGATCGAAGGCATCTGCAAAACCGCCGCTGGCGGCTGCTCCACCAATAAACCGGCCCGCAACGTCGCCAAGATGGCTGGAACCGAAGGGCTTGAACTTATTTCAGATTTAAACGGCCATGCCGGTATCGGGCGGTTCATTAAAAATGGCTACCAGGTCCTGATTTTCTAGGAGCCTGTTAATCCTAGAAATTCTCCCGCCCATCCGGAGAGCGGCAACTGAAACCGCGAATTGACGCTCCTCCTTAGCGCAGCCTATTCCGTGACTTGACGGGATACGGAACATCCGCCTTTGTTACAACCCCCATTCTTTACCGAAGACCTGCCTTGACCGCAAGGATTGGCGCTAACGTGTCAGGTTCTCAAAACGTATATGCGTTACCCCGGTCAGCGCATCTTTGACGTATCCCCTTAGATGTTTTAATACTTTCCCGTCCGAACTTTTGAATTTCCCCAAGGAGAGAGCTTCTGAAATCTCATACCACCGCTCATCACCTTTAAACTTAAAGGAGGTGACCCCGGTTCCGGCTCTCACCCCCTGGAAAAATAACGGATACGTCCCGTCGATACCCATATCGTAACGTTTAAGGTTGGGGGGATCCTGGACAGGTCCGACTACCAGATAGACGTATGGATGGTTCCCCCCGCTATTCATGGAACGGTCCTGATAATGGTGCGAAGGAAGGATCTGGAAACCGCCGCGAAGTTCGTTGATCAGATCCGCCGGTATCGGACGCGCGATCTCCGGATCCAGGTTGACATCGGTCGTCCCGATACAGAAAACTCCGGGATGGTTGGCGCGGATAGTGCCCATCTTCCGGATAAATTCAGACCCCTCAAACCGGCCGATGCCGCTCACGGGCTGCACTACCTTGGCGACCTGAAAAGGTTCTTCGCCGGACCTTTTCAGGGTAACCCTGCCACCCGCATGGTTTTCAAATTCCAGCGATTCTATCTCGGGAATCATCCTCTCAGTGATGATCAGGATATGGGACCGTTCCAGAACCTTGTTGTCCGGGCCATAATCATATGGGATCGGCTTAAAAATCACACCGTCACCCATCAGGACCTTTGAGCCGACTTTTGGACTCCATTCTGGGCCGAACAACGAAGTTCCGGGCGAAATATCCGTCAAAGCGACTCTTGTCATATCCGTATCCGAACCCGAAGAAGTTGAAGAATTTTTCGGCATCAGCGAAACCGCGTGAGGCGCGATCAAAGGGGCCTCCGGGTCCTCTGGCAGTTGATATCCCGCCGGATCTGAAAACCGGAGATGGATCGCGTTGACCGCGGTGGCAAAGGTCTGACTGTCGCCCCGCAAAAAATTGAAAGCAAATACGCCGCCGTCAATGGTCGGCCGCCAGACTCCGCCGCTGATGGGAGACACAACCCGGCCCAGTTTCACCCAATTCGCCCCGCCATCCCGACTTCCTAAAATCTCTCCGCCGGCCACATTGTGGACCCAAACACGATGGGATTCCACGCCTGGAGGAGGTTGGAGCCTGCCCGGATTGTATGATGCGGCGGTTGTACGGGCCGATACAGGCGCCGGCGGCACAACTGCCGATGAAGATACGGGAGGTTCCTGAGTTGTTTGGGCCAGGGCGGTAACCGGGGCCGCAGGCCTCGCCGAAGTCGCCGACGCCACACACCCCGCAAATAGAAAACAGACAAATGGAATAGCGGTTCGCATATTTCCTCCTCGTCATTACAAATAAAGCAAATGCCCAACCAAGCACCACAAATAGCCGGAAGGTTTGTACGCTGATAAAACACAACGTTTTCTGAATATAACTAACGCTTTAGCCGGTACAGGCGCTGCGGCGTTTTCCCCATCATCCCACGTTTATCCGCCTCCGCTTAACTTTATCAATTTTTACACTGTTTACCAATAGCACTTCTCCCGGTTTCGGAGCCTATTTTGTATAATTTATCTGTTGTAAAGATAGGGAGAATGTCAAACAGACAGAACCGTGGCCTTACAAAACTGTTGATTTTTAGACTCCGTCTTTACAGGAAAAGCGCGCATTTAATATTATGAACCGTGAAATCCTCATATTATTCGTTATGGTTTTTTCTTTTTGCGCCGCCGCAGCCCCAAAAGCCGGACAGGCTCCGGATTGCGTCGCTTTTAAAACAACCGGCTGCTACTTCAACGGAGCGCGGCCGGGAGTTAAGGCTCCTTTACTTATTTTTTATCGCGGCCATCTCTCAGCTCAGAATTACCCTTCGGGCGGCCTTTATGGCGGCCATATCACAGGTCCGGCAAATATACTGAGTTCATCCCGATCCGCTTTAACATTTTATGGGCTACAACAGCTGGCGTTGGACAAGGACCTTGTGGTTCTGGTGACAGGATCCAGCGACATCTCCGTCCTCCAGTTCGACGTGGAAAATCTGCAGTCCGAACTTGGTTATGTCTTCCCGCGCGTATCGGTGGCCGCGCACAGCGGTGGCTATGTGGGCCTAAGCAAGTCTATAGTATCCCTTAACAGGGTTGACAATATCATCCTGCTGGACCCTTTTTACACAGATTTTGCCGCCAAAATCCGCCCGCGCATACTTGAAGGGGCGGCTTGTTCCGGCTTTTATACGCCTCACAACGCGAAACGTTACACGCAATATTTTTCCGGCTTGGGCTGCCAAATCGAAGCGCGGACCGGCGCGGAAGATCACGAGAACTGGGTAGCTCCCTGCCTGGAACATGCGTTTTCCAAAAACAACTCCCCCACGCCGGCAACAGCGCCCTGAACCGATTTCATGTTCCCAAGGAACCTTAGCCCACAACTCCGACTGATAAACCGCGAGCAAGGAATATTAAGCGCAATGGCAGCGGCGTATCCATAAAATTCAAAAACGCCACGATGTGCGGCGTTTTTGAATACGTCTGTAATACGATATTATTTGGCGTACATCCCGTTGAGTATCGATACCATAGCGGCTATCATACCGATCCCTTTCTTGGGAAGAAAGAAGGTACTGACGGTACCGGTAATACCCTGGCGGGTTATGGTGAGTTCGGCTCCCACTTCCTTTATCTCATAAACCCCATCTCCGGTTTTTTTCATCGAAAATTTATAATAGCGATTCTCTCCGCCTTCGCGGATATGGCCGCTGAAATCGTAATATTTACCGATACGCGTTACCCCCATCGAAGAATCCGCGGGAGAGCCTCTTAACAGGCGCTCATATTCAAAGATTGACGTGTCCGCTTTTATTACTTCGCTGGAAGCGCCGTCGCTTATCGCGAACGTATGCGTCACGTCGCGTTCCCAACGGGTAATTTGGCCCGATACGGCTATGTTATTGGCCACATCTATCGCTTCAAATTCGCGCTCTTTGTCGTCATTGGCGCGAAATACCACATTGACGGTTATGTCCTGCGCGTTGAACACGCCTTTTGAAGCCTTAGCTTCCGGCAGGTTCACCCCGGTGCCGGAGGCCTTAATATCGGTAGCCGTAAGGGCCGGCAAGGTGGAGAAATCCGTCGCATAACCACCGCAAGCCATTACCGTGAGAAGCGCCGTCATTATGATTTTTTTCATATTATTCCCTCCACATAATTCTTAATTCTTCAGAAGTTGCCCGCTCTTTACCGCCTAGTTATATATAGTATAGGGGCCCCATGTGCGTTATGCATGGGCGCAAGTGCCTACAACCCGGCAATTTTGGACCTATGCCAGCCTGAGTCCATTGGGCCACGGTGCTCCGACCCTAAAGACCTAGGTGGGTCTGGGTCTTTTTTTCACGTTTCCCCACCCTTTGGCCCTTTCATTTTTTATGGTTTTATTATAAATTGTTAGTATGAAAATAGGTTTTAATCCCATTAAAGCGCCTTATTCTCCGCAAATACCGGCCGCCTTCCGTCTTATTCGCAATTGTCGTCCGTTTCATTCGCAATTGTCAGCCGCATTGCTATTTGTCCCCTGCCTCATCTCGGCCCAAACGCCGGGCATAAACGGCACGGCGGGACAGGATAAAATATACGAATTTTCACCTAAGATCGAACGAACCGCCGCGGCCATGGGAATCTCCTTCGCTGAAAATCCGCCGGTTTACGCCGGACACTCTTTCGGCGCCACGGGCGACAGTAATGCCGCTTACAAAACTTTCGCTCCGGCCAAGGCATCCAGCTTTCTCCCTCCGCCGGTTTCCATGCCGGAAGATGCACGTTCCGCCGCGGCCGCGCCATATAGCGGCGAACAAAAAATGGAGGACATGGTGGATCTGTACGGACATAGAATGTCTCTCTCAGAACGGCTTGCCTGGGCGCGGGACAACTTGGCGGTGGGAGCCTCCGTTATAGCCCAGAAACTTGACGGCGCCAATCTTGAATCCTGGGAAGCCATGAGTTTGCGCCACATCAAGGCGGTTAAAGAAGATGCCGGCGTGGCTTCAAGAAAAGCCGGGGCTCAATCTCTTCTCAACGATCCGCGATTTATCAGAGAGCTGGAAAACCTCAGTGGTTCCGAATTTGAGACCGGCAACAACGTGAAACTCTTTATGGACGGAGAGGAATCTTTCGCGGCCAGGTACGGCCTTATTCGCGGAGCAAAAAAAAGCGTGCATATCGTCAGTTGGGCCTTCCACGACGATATAACCGGCAATGAATCCGCGGACATGCTGATTCAGGCGCACAAAAAAGGCGTTAAGGTGAAAATAATCGTGGACGGGCTGGTAGCCGACCACATGTACGGCAAAAGAGTTATCTCCCGCATGGAAACGGCCGGCATAGAAGTCGCCCGCTACCACAAGATCCCGGACGGAAGTGAAGCCCTTCACTGCAAAATGATGCTAGTGGACGGAACTTATGCAATAATCGGCAGCAGGAATTTTGGAGACGCGCACTCGCACCGCAACCCCAACGGTCCGAAATTGCGGGACACCGACGCATTATTTTCGGGGCCCGCCATGCGCCAGGCAAAGAAAGAATTTATCGGGCTTTGGAACTCGCTTATAAGCGCGCGCTACCCCAAGCTTAAACCGCTCCCCGAATCCATAATCCAGGAGGCGCTGGCCGGCGCGGGCGGCGCGCGTCTGGCTGTTATCCGCCAGTCCCCCGGAATAAACGAAAAAATTTATCTGGGCATACTCAAGGCCATGTATGGCGCCACCAGAACCATAAATATAGAGCACGGTTATTTTATAGCTATCCCTTCCCTTAAAAAAGCCATTTTTGACGCGAGGGAAAGAGGCGTTGAGGTGAATATACTCACCAATTCCGCTGACAGTTTAGGCACCATGCCCGGCGGATCCATCTTCGCCGTATCCATACTTAAGAGCATGCCGGAATTGATGGCCGCCGGAGCGAATGTATATCTGATGAAGAAAGGCCCGGGCCTGCATTCCAAATTTATGACCGTGGACGGCTTGTTCGCGGACATCGGCTCGTTCAACCTGCATCCGCGCAGCATGCGTTACGACATGGAGATAGATCTTCAGGTCCTGGATAAGGCCGCTGTCTCCGAGCTGGACTCCGCCTTCGCCGCCGATATCGCCAAAGCGCGAAAAATTAACACTCCTTCGGAACTGAATATCAACGAAACCCCGGTTTCTTCAATAGTCAACAATAATTTTTTCGACTGGCTCTCGCCGGGGGAGCTGGTCGATGTGGACCAGCTTGCCACAAAGTAGGCGCCGGAGTGGCGCTTCCGCAAAGCCCTTGCCGGAGAGGTGTATCTGGAAAAAAACTGCCATCACTTCGATATCTTCAACTGGATGGTCGGACAAAACGTGAAACCAAGAAAGATCTCGGCCTTCGGCGGCCAGAACGTTCTCAAAATGGGATCCAAGCGCCCCGTCGAACTACTTTCCGGAGAGAAAGCGGTTATAGACTACAGCGAGACGATAGACAATTTCTGGTGCATGGTCGAGTATGAAAACGATGTGCGCTGTTCGATGGGACTGTCGTTCTTCTGCCCGCAGGGTAAAGAACTTAAGCTGGGTCTCATCGGGGACACGGGGAAGATAGATGCGTGGGAGCATCAGAAGCTCATCCAGATCTGGAACCAGGACTCAAAACCGGCGAATCTGCTGCCTCAAGGCCAAGCGGGCACCGAGTGGGCCGTTAACGCGCAGCCGCAACGATACTTCGTCCACTACGGCTCAATAGAGCAGTGGGAAAACTTCCACAAATCGGTGCTAACGCGCAAAAAACCGTTTTGCGACATTCTCAAGGCCCGCGATTCGGCAAGGCTCGCGTTGGCGGCGGAAAAATCAATGGTCACCGGGAATGTGGTCACATTCTAAAACTTGCCGGTGTTAATAAATAGATCCGGCCGTCTAGACCTGAGCCGAAGCGGCCGGATCCGTTAAAATTCCACGCCTGGAAAGCTTCCTTATTACCTCTCTATCCCGCTAATCCTTCCCAGCAGGGCCCGCCCCGTGGCAGACAACCCAGCATCGGACGGACTAAAAACCACGCGATATCCTGCGCGCCCTTAAGCATTCGCGGCAGGAATATGTTTACCCTTCACGTGAATTCCCGTTCAATGTGCGTGGACGCTCACCAGATGCCTATTTTTATGAGCAGCAGCCTGATAACTCCGCGTTGGTCCAGAATCGTAGTAGCAATGAAGAATGTTGCGTAGCAGCATGCGCCAAGCACCAGCATAACCTCACGCCATACAGGCGGCCTTAGTTCCCGGGGGAGGAACTTGCGATTCACGATTATAGTAAGGAGGAAAGTCGGGATGATTGGAAACAGTCCAAGATTAGCCATTAGAACGACCAGCATGAATGGCGAGCGCACTCCTGAAGCGACGATCAGCAGGCACCACCCCACGTAAAGCGCGATGATCGCGTAATAGATGCGGCTCACGGTCGAGTGTGAAAGCCTTCGGAAGGACGGGAACCCCGTCCACGCAAGATCGGTCCACCGGCGGGGAAGGATCTCTATCGCCCCAAGCTGCGTAGCGAACAAGATGAGGAACCCGCAAAACACAGTGATGTAGTAAAACGCGGGCCCCCCTACGGAAGCTATGCCCTTGGCCTGCTGAACCGCCGCGCCCCACTCATTGACAGGTTTAGAGGCATCCAGGAACTTAAGCCCGATAATTGCCGGAAGCCCCATTCCCAGAAGCGACCCGATCGCCCAGATACAGAACTGATCGATCTGCACATATCTCCACCATCCCCGCCAGCTCTTGAGTGATTCCTGGTTGATGGGAAATGTCTTTCCGACCGCGGATAAGTGGAATGTTTTACCTCCGATAGCCGAGGGGATAGCGCCCACTACGCCCCCCATTCCCCAACCCTTATCACGGGCGTAGTTGGAAATACATGCATTCCCTAGTCCGCCAAGTCCCGCGTATGCGATGAAAGCGCCGATCACCAGGAACTTTCCTTCCGCAGCCACCTCTCCGATCGCGCCGAAACTCACCATTCCCTTGGCAAGCAGTACCCAGTATTTGGCGTCGATCATCCAGATCCCCACAAAAAGGAGATATCCGATAAGGAATAATACCTTAATCGTCATCACACGCTCAAAAAGCGTGTAAACCTTGCCGCCGAAAAGCAGCAAACTCGCTCCGAATAACAGCAGGCCTACGGCAATTAATTTTACAATACCCTGGTGTTCGAGTCCGGGAGTGGTATCCGGTCCCAGAAAAACGGCCAATAGCGCTGTGGCGGCCGTCAGAGCAAAGCCGGGCCAGAAACTGGTGAACAGGTCGATCGAAATAAAAAAGGGCGCCCAAAACTTGGGCCCCGGCTTCAGCCGCATATATCCGGTGAACACAGGCTCCCCTGTGTAAAGCGTGTAGCGGATCGCCTCGGTATTGAGCATCGCCTGGAAAAAAATCACCACCCACACTATACACATAAGCCTTCCCTGGTATTGAACGGTGGCCACTGGTCCAAAGAGCCACTCGCCGGCTCCAATGCCCATGCCCATGGCAATTATTCCCGGCCCGACCATTTTAAGGAGATTGCGCCAGCCCATTGGCGGCGGCACGGGAAGAGAAGCGCTCTGCCAGGGCTCAAGACATCCATGTACAGGTTTGGCGGTATTATCAGCGCTATGCGTCATGGTTTCCCTCCGGATTATTGTTAAATGCATTCTGTATTTGTGGAAACAATCCGTAATAATCCATCCTCCAACTTAAATGCGCCGCGACATCAGGTCACGCACATGCGATTGTTACGCGTCTGCGGGTTGATTCCGGGGTTGACAATAATCCGGTTTTAGATTTCTGGGGAAAAGGGGCCTTTATCCGATCTTTATGGCAACTGAACTCTGATAACGGTGTCCCGGCTGTCGTTAGTGCAAGTTTGCGTGACCTTACCTGAGTGGTCGGCCACAATGCCATAGCCGCTGGTAACAATATCCCAAAGCCGGCCCGCCATGAAAACATTGACACCGAGAATCGCTGTGGTGGAGTGGATTTTACCGGCCAAAGAATATTTAAGCCAGGCCTGCCGCTCCGTGATATGGCCGATGTCGGACGGGTCAACCTCCGGCGGATTGATCTGCCCATTGTAACCGCGCCAGGGCTCCTTGTAAGCGTCCAAACCGCCGTATCCGAAGCTCGGTTGCAGCAGAAGCTCCGCGTCCCGAAGGCGATCATAAACTTTATAGGCCCAACCGTCAGCGCAGATGAGCACGCCCACGCGGCCAAAAGGGATACGGGCCACGGTGACGTCTTTCAGAGCCCCCCTTGCGGTGAACCCCAGCTCGCTGCGGGTCGGATAGACCTTCCTGGTAGTGTGCAGAAGCGAGCCGTCGGGGCCGAAAATAAAAGCCGTGTTATAGAGCGGAGCATCGGGATCTTCGAGGGCATTTAAGGGCGGAAGGACTATCGAACCAGGGACGAGGGTTACGCCGTAGCGTATGGCCAGGCGCGAGCAGGAAGCGCTGAAAATGTCCCAGGCCTTTTTTGCCTTAAAGTGAAGCAAGGTGGAGAACACAAAATCCGGGTCGATAGGGTTACGCTTTTGCCGCCAGGCCTCCCTGGCCAGATAGAGATCGAATTTAGCATTGTGGAATATCAAAGCCTTGATGGCCTCGGTCTTGGTCCGTGCGCTATAGACAGCGTCGTCCTCGTCAGCGACCGCCAGCCAGGTTCCGAAATATTCCGGGAGCACCACAAGCTTCCGGTCCGTACGAGCGATACGCGGATCGGCCAGAGCTTTTGAGATCATTCCCGACAGGCGTTCCTCAAAGGAAGCCCGGTTGCGATACATATCCGCCCCTAGAACAGGCTGGAGGCCAAGCACCCAGCGGCGAGCAGGGGCAACAGACGCCGGAACTCCGACCTCCGGGACTGCGGAAGCGGGGATGAGGTTATTGAGCAAAGGTTCAAAATTTAAGGCCGCCTGGCTTTGCAGACTTTTTAAGATTTGCGCTTGCCTCGTAGTGGAGTTTATACTCCCCGCACCCAGACTTTCAGGATTGGACGCCTCTTGCGCTTTCAGGACTGACAATCCAAGAAAAATAAGGGCACATTCTATAGATAGCAATTTGAAGGTTCTATTCATTTTAATCCGCTCCATAATTGTGATTGCACTTCGTATATAGTGTAAAATCAAAAAGCTGTAACCGAAAGAGGCGGAAGGCCCAAAAACGCCTAACTTTAAGACCCAGGAGCCCTGGGCCAAAGGTCCCAAAACCCAGTGGGTCTTTTTATCTTTGTTTTAGGGGCTATATGGCACTATCCATGATTCCGAAAATACGGTAGACTTTAAACACTGGAATTGTTGTACGGGCTTGGCCCGATTATAGAACCATACGGGGAGGAATAAATGAAAAACGGTATTATAACAGGAATCGTCGCGATCGCTTTCGCGGCAACCGGAGCGAACGCGGCGTCGATCGAAGAGCTTAGAAAGGATGAGATGTCTGACATACTTGAAAGCATCATCATACAGGACATTGTGCAGGAAACGATTGATTTCGCACTTTCACAGATGCCCGAACCGCAGCAAGCCCCAGTCAATCAGACCAGCCAGCCTTCCAGCAAGATTGCCGCGGAAGTAACTCTTTCCAAGGCAAACCTTGAAAAAAGCATCAAGGAAGCAAAAGCGATCGGAGAAAGCTTTGATGCGCTGAGCATGGGCATTAACGAATTACAGGCGATGTCCATGAACCTTGCCATGATGGATGTGACTGATCAGATGTTCATGGAAAGAATGCGGGAAGTCAAAGACAAAATAATGGATTACAGTCTGTGGCAATCGAACGCTGTTTCTCCGATAAAAGTCCTTGAAACTGAGCTCAATCAAATGGCGAAGTCGGCTCCGCAGAGCAATATCGAACTTAACGCGCTTGCCAAAGTCCTCGCCAAGCAAGTACAAAGCCTTTCTTCCCGGATGCAGACCGACATTGTATGGCCGATGGAAACCGTTCAGAACAATGTGCACCAGGCCTGGGTAGAAAAGCCGGAACTGAATTCCTGGTTCCTGTCCGATGTGCAGGTCATTATGCCCACAATTAGGGACATGAAAACCGGCCTTGATTCGGCCGACATGTCTTCCCAGTGGATAGTGCGCAACACGAAGTAAATCTTCCAGATACTCCCCAGTGAACCGCTTCCGTCGAGAGAATAATTCGCCCGACGGAAGCGATCCTGGGGGACGTGTTTTTAAAAATACTCATATACCCGGGATGGAACGGCTAATCTTATCCGGACAACGCGGATATTGGATCATCATGAAAAACACAATAACAGGTTCTAAAAAATATTACGCTTCGATAGTTTACGCCGTTGCGGCCATAGCGGCTCTTGTATTGCCGGTCACGGCTGCCAGTGCCGCTTTTGAAACTCAGTTGGCGGATGCCGCATCAGGATTTTTTCCCGGTGGGATCGATTTAGCCGGTGTTCCTTCTGTAACCACACCCGATATGGCGGAATTCGCGGCGCAGAATGATCGGGGTGGGTTGTTTAATAAGAAAGTAAAAGTCAGCATGGGAAAGCTCAACGAAAGGGTTAAGCGATATTTTCAGAAATATCCGCGGGGGAGCATCCGCATTGACAATCCTAGCGCCGGAGTGATATCTTCAGACGGCGCCAACCTTATCGTGTCTAATATCATTGTGGTGTTTAACGACCACCCGACGCCTTATAAATCGGCTTTTTATTTTACACCCGGCCTCTCCGGACGCAATAAGCTGAGTTTAAAGATAGCCAAATCCGAGTTCGACCCGGGCGGCTTGGCCGGACTTGCCGGCACATGGGGGCTTACGGATGAAAATTCGGCGCTTGAAAAAGTTGCCACCGACTTCCTCATGGGTTTCATGTCCAGCATGATGGGCAACGATACGCCTTCAGCCACTTATGATACGGCCTCCCAAACGATGATCATGGATCTTTCAGGCCTTCTTGGCGGATATGGCTCCCTTGTAACAATACGCAAAATAGCGCTTACCAAAGAAGAGATCGTTGTGACCGCCGGGATATAGCTGCAACCCGGATTCCTAAAAAATATCCGGCCGCACTTCGCGATCGACACTTATCATTGCGAATATAGTATTTCGCCTTGTAAGATTCGAGAAAACGGGCGCAGCCACAAAGGCCTCTCAATAAATATAAATTTCTGCGATATTTTGTGATAATTTAAATTCATAATATTAGCGGGGGGAGATTCTAATGAAAAAAAATATATACACGGCGGTTATTATCATTTTCGCCTCTATTTCAGGCTGGACTCTGACCATAAACGGCCTTCCCGCCAAAGATGTAAAAGTTCCCGAAGCGGCAGCTCCAACACCTTATCGAAGTTCTTCCGGTGGCCGGTCCACCTATACTTTTGAAATGCGGGTGCCAAAAGGATCCGAGAGAGACGCCGGCGCAAAAACTCTTAAAGCTTTGAGAGACGCCGGCATGGAAGCGGTGGAAGTTGAAACCCGCCCAGGAATCCTGGTCTTGGAATGCACCGGCGAAAAGCTCATCCGCGAATGGTTCGGATCCGGCAACACCGGCAGCCTGGACGAATATCCCGGACAATATTTCAATTACAAAGAAGCTGAGATGGCGATGAATTCAACCATAACCAGGCTTCAAAAACTGGGCAAGCCCGTGATATATTCATTTGTCGGCGCCGAATCCGCCAGGCCCTATTTTATTGTTTATTTTCTAAGCGGGCCCGGCTTCCCCAAAACGGAAAAACCGGCGTCTACAAAGCAAGTGTTCACCGAAGGCGATAGCGGCAGGATTTTCGCCGCGGCTATAGGGAGCACGATACGAATTGAGCTTCGCGATAATGCCGCTTCAACCGGATACAAATGGGGTTTTGAAGACCTTGCCCCGGAATGGTTTAAAGTCGTTTCCTCAGATTACCTCCCCCCCAACACGGACGCTCCCGGCGGACAGGGCCTGAGTATCTGGAATATAGAATTACTTAAATCCGGAAAGGCCGTTATAAAACTCGCTCTCCGCAGACCGTGGGAGGGGACAGCAAGGCCCGCTAAAACATTCCTGATCAGACTGGACGTAAGACCTTTCAATACTTCGCCCGAAATGCCGTAAATAATATTCAAAATTTAGAAGCCAGGCGCGCCAAACCCGATCTATCCAGCGAAAATTTCACCTTCTATTTCTCCGGATACTCGGGCCAAAGGTCCCAAATTAAGGGGACCGATTATCTCCAATTATATGGGCCATATGGCGCTATTCATGCTGCGGCCCAATTGATTAAACTATATATAACGGCTTGTTTCGCGGGGGCACACCCTCAAGCCGAGTCAGCCAAGGAGACAAAATAAATGAAAACCAGCGTTCTGGCAGGAATTGCCGCAATCGCTATTGCCTCAGGCAGTGCGAATGCCGTACAAATTGAAGGCCTCGACAGCGACGTGCCGGGTATTTTTTCCGATATTGCCTCGCAGAAGATCGTAGCGGAAATACGCAAAATCGCGTCTATTCCGGAAGCCTCTGCCCCGGTGACCCCGACAACTCCCGCCGCGGCCAAAATCATGACATGGAGCATGGGCGATTTAAGCAAATCCGCTTCACTCTCAAACCCTGTGCTGCCCGACGCCATAGTGGCAAACGGTCCGACGGTCTATGACGCCTTGGCCGCCTCATTTAAGAAAGGCCAAAAACCGGACGTGGCAAAAGACGTACTCGGCTGGAAAGAGGGGAAATATTACGAAGCTGCAAATAAGAATACTCCCATACAGGCCGCGCTTTTGCTTAGCAAAAACTTCGCACCCAAGCAGCCTGAAGATATAATGGCGGCGCCCATGCCGAAGTATATCCCCCAGATAGTGTTTCCGGAAGCGATCGATTTCCTGGCTTCCCACAGCAGCATAGCGGTGGCAAGTTATAGTACGATCGAGGAAGTTTACAATAACCTTCCCATCGCCAAATTCAAGGGCAAATCGCTGCGGTACAGAATATACCCGAAATGGGTAGGGTATCTGCCCGAAGAGGCCAGAATGATAGTTGATTTGCGCAAATATGGAGATTCCCTTATTTGCCGCACCAAGCTTGACCCAAAGACGTTCGACCTTAACAAATACTGTCAGGAACATTGGTCGGGCGCCCAAATGGAATCCTGCTTAAATCCCGCATATTACGTGTTCCTGAAAGATATAACTCCTCCGGAAATTGAACGATAGCGTTTTGAAGTGATGCTGTAGCACAAAAGCCGGCCGCCAACCACAATGGCTGTCGGCTTTTTATTTGCCCTCTGTCTTTTGGAACGGCCTCGTCCGCTGTTCAGCCTATTTGCGAGCGCGGACCAAGCCGAAAAGGCAATCTACCCATCCATACAGCCCAGTCCCAGCTCCCCCGTCCCGCCCCCCCCGGTCCCCTTGACAAATCGAAGTTGCGGAGGCTATAGTATTATAGTCGGGACAAATGCCGGCAATGGTGGAGGGATTATGAATACTTGGGAAAAATATGCGTTTATCGCCGTAATACTAATGACGGCCGGGTTTACCTACTATAATAACTTAGACAGGCATCTCCCATCGGATTTCAGGGATGCGGTGAGGGATGTTTCGGAGGCTAACAATTTTGACACACGTATTCCCGACATTACACAAGCTGACAACTCGGATATTCCGGTTCCAAAAGCAGTTGCGGTTAAAGGCTCTTCCCAAAATTATCCCGGAGAAAATAATCCGGCGGATAGCGCTTCTTTCCAGGCAATCGAGTGGGTCTCCATCCCTGGTGGGAAGTTCTCTATGGGCGCCAATGATGCCGACCGCTATTTTGAAGATGCCAAACCGATCCACGAGGTTTACATCAAAGCCTTTGAGATGTCCAGGACATTGGTGACGGTGGAACAATATATGGAATGCGTAAACAAAGGCCAATGCACGGAACCCTCCACTACCGGCGGCTATTGCAGCAGGGAGAAGATAATGCGGTGCGGACAACGCCACCCGATTACCTGCGTGGATTGGGCCCAGGCCAGCCAGTACGCCAAATTTAAAGGCGCCAGGCTGCCCAGCGAATCCGAATGGGAATACGCGGCTAAAAGCGGCGGCAAGGATCAGAAATATCCCTGGGGTAATTCGACTTTATACCGTGACAAGGCCGTATTGTACGGAGATGATAATGTTTGCGAACAAGCCCCAGTGTGCTCCAAGGCCGCCGGCAATACCGCGCAGGGCTTGTGCGATATGGCAGGTTTAGGGCAATGGGTGCAAGATATATATCAAAGTTCCTACAGGGGTGCGCCGAGTGACGGCGGCGCCTTTGAAAAAGGCGACGGCTCACGCAGAGTGGTGCGTGGCGGCGCCTCCTGGGACATCAGCGACACCGAGAGCATGCGGGCCGATTATATGGCCGCCATGGAGGCGACGGAAGGCGACGATTGGAATATAAGCGACGCAAAAAGCTTGCGGACCGATTTCCGCAACAGCGTTCCCGATGACGACCACAGCAACTTTATCGGATTCCGCCTTGCGAGGTCGACTCGCTGATCGCCCCTTATCGCTCTCCGGATAAATAGCCTATGGCGCAATAGTAAATCCCGCCCGGCCGTGCCTGCGCGGACGGGGACAGATAAATCGGCTCCTGCGACCATGTGATACGATGATAAAGCACCGCATCGCCTCTTTCCGCGATGCGCCCCATGCTTTCAGCGCATTTTTGCGCGATTTCAGTTTCGCTCTTGGCCTCGCTGCGCGACCAGCGCATTAACCCTTTTCCGGCAAATGCCGCCGCAACGATATTGTTGTATGGCTTTCTCTCTATAATCGGCATGTTTGCCCGGCTCAAATTGCCAAGCAGTTCGTTATTCTCCGCGCTGGAAATGCTGACATTTTTAATGCTGTAAAATTCCGTTTGTTTCAGCACTCTTCTGAAACGGTAATAGAGAACCGGAATATGCAAGTCTTTCCTTTCCTCCGCGACTGTCGCCGCAACGGAAAGTCCGGCCTGAGCCATGTCCGCGGAAATCTTTTCGCTTGCCCGATCGGCCTCTCCCCCCGTAGGATAATCATATAAGCTTGTATATTCGGCAATGCCGAAATCGCCCTTAGTCTTCACTTTGACTACGGCAGTTCCTTTAATACGTGGATAATCCTCAATACCGTAGTCTTCAATTTCAATCCCAAGTTTTTGACAACCTTGGACAAGTTTTGTCATCAATGCCAGAACCTGGTGAGCGGGATAGGGCTTGGTATAAAGCTTGAAACTTTGAGCGTGAAATTCCTCGTCGCTTAAATAATGCGGAGGAGCCTTGATTTCAGTCAAATAACTGGGGGCCGCCGGCTTGCCCTCCACAGCGCCGCAAATATTTGTAACAGACAGAAATAACAACACAGGCAACATTTTTCGCATAATTTCTCCCGTTTGATCACATATCACCGCAACCTGCGGGACATACCGACATTAAAAGAATTCTTAATTAAAGGCACTCGTCTCAATCTTGGCAAGACGTATACCGAACTCTCACCGGGAATATCAGGTTATTCCGGCTTTCTAACGATCCTGCTCAGCACTTGGGCCAATTCATAGACGTTATAAGGCTTGGTGAGCACCCCTGTAAAACCGTATGCGGCGTATTCCGCCATGATCGGATCGTTATCATAGCCGCCTTTCACCCGGGGACCAAGGGTTAAAAGCTTCTCAATCGCCCCCCCATGCCGCCAAGGTCCGGGCGTCAGGCGCAACTGTGTATATTTTGCGGCGTTTATTCGGCCTGCTTTGTTTTGCACTGTCCATAACTTTAACAATTTTCCTGATACAAAACACAAAAATTCAGTGCCGGCCCTGACGTTCTCCTAAATAACCGGACCGATCCGGGCTGGGGCAAACTTCACTGCGACTTTACAACCGCTGATCAATTACATCCTCCAGCCTATTTTGAAGTGGCGGTATAGGTGCCGTCCCAGTTCGCCGGGGGCGGATTGGCTTCGCAGGAGCTTATTCTTTCTTCGTAGATATCGTAAAGGGTTTTCAGGTTGGAACCGGAATCCGCCGCGCGGCATTCCTTCAGCAGTCCGGCGGCATTTTTCCAGCCCCCGCCTCTGTAGGCGGCCAGCATTTTATTGTGGGTCTCTTCGTGCCGCCTGAAATCGGCGTTCTCCTTCAGGTCCTTTCTCCCAAGCAGCGTGAAAATATTGACCGGCACGGTCTTGCCCTTCACCTTGATAAGATCCAGTTCCAGGACGGCGTAATTCTTCGCCTGTTTTTTTGTTTTGGGGCCTATCACGATGCCGACCCCGTATGGCTTTGACTGGCCTTCGAGGCGGGAGGCGAGGTTGACGTCGTCTCCGAGCACGGAATAATTGAACCGCTGGTCGGCGCCCATGTTGCCTACGCAGCAGTCGCCCGTGTTAAGCCCCACGCCGATCTTGATCGGGATGTGCTTGCGGTTTTCCCGTTCGGCTTCCAGGCGCCATGTTTCGTTGAGCTCCGCCAGGTTCTCCTGCATCGTCAGCGCGGCTTCGCAGGCGTTAGACGCATGGTCTGGATCGTCCAGGGGAGCGTTCCAGAAAGCCATGATGCAGTCGCCTATGTATTTATCCACGTACCCCAGCCGGTCCATGATTATCCCGGTCATGGGAGTGAGAAAGCGGTTTATGACCCTCGTGAGGCCGTGCGCATCGTATTGTTCCGAGATAGTGGTGAAGCCTCTTATATCGCAGAAGAGTATGGTCATGGCCCGGGTCTCTCCGCCCAGCGTGAGTTTCTCAGGGTGTTTCGCGAGTTCTTCCACAAGTTTCGGATGCATGTAGCGGCTGAACGCCGTGCGCACCTGACGGCGCTCCGTCTCACTCTTGATATAGCTGATAAGCGACGAGGAAGTGTACACGAGCGCCACCGTAAGGCACGGGAAAACTGGGTCCAGCAGGTAACCGTGAACGGAAAAGGCCCGCCATGAAACGTAAAGGGCGAAGGCCGCGCCGGCCGCGCCGGTCCAGGCGCACCAAAGCGCGCCCAGACGGGGCAGGAGCGCGATGAGCAGCCCGCCGAGAAGCAGCATATAGATCACTTCCGCGCCCTCGGCCCAGTCCGGCCTGTTCAGGTACTTGCCCAACAGCGCCTGTTCGATCACGTTCGCATGTACTTCCACTCCCGGCAGGCTGGGATTTAAGGCGGCCTCAGGTCTTTAAGGCCGGCGGCGCTGGTCCCCACCAAAGTTATGGCGCCGTTTATCGGGGCCGGATCGAAATCTTTTTCAAAGATCTTCCACACCGGGATGGTGCGCTCCGGGGCGGTGTCCGTGAAATAAGCCCAGAACCTGCCGTCGGCGCCAGTGGGCACCACGAAGGCGCCTATTTTTACCGCGTTTATCCCCGTATGGCCCGCGCCCTCGCCGCTGGCGCCGGAGGATTTTACCGTATAGCCCCGGGCGCCCTGCGCCACCCGCAGCGCCTCCGCCGCGAGCGACGGGATGAGGCGGCCGCCCTCTCTAAAAAGCAGCGGAACGCGGCGGACCACGCCGTCGGGTTCCGAGATAAAACTAAAGCTGCCGTTCCCCGAAGCCGCTTTTTCCAGAATAGGAATGTTGAGGACCGCCCCCGGAAAACTGCGCAGGTAATTCAGCGGGTCGTCGCCCGCGTAGGAAAAGGACGCCTTGACCTCCGGAACCGCTTTGTTCGTTTCGGAGATAAGGGCGAACCCCGTCACCACACCGGCGCCAGCTATGGCCCGGGCGAACACTTTGTCGTTGTCGGGCAGCTTATCCAGGTCCTTTTTCAGGGCTTTCACCGCCGGTATTGAAGGCCAGGCCGCCGTCACCCGCGCGGGAGACATGCGGTCGGGCTCGGAAAATACGGCGTCAAAAGCTATGACGGACGCTCCCAGTCCGTTGAGCCTGTCAACCATTTCGGCCAGAAGCGTCCTCGGCCAGGGCCATTGCCCCAGCTTCGCGAGGCTTTCGTCGTCTATATCTATTATCTTTACCGGTACCGGCTCGTAACCCCTGGGCTTGAGCGTGATGAGGACGTCAAAAGACTTGTGCTGAAATATTTCTACCCAGCTCCAACCCGATACGCGGACGGCCGTCAAAGCCGCGAGCATGGCGAGAGGAACGATGATATGCGCCCAGCCGTGCACTGTCCCGCGCTTGCGGGAATACCACTTGGCGACGGTTTTCGCTTTTTCCCGCGCATTGCGTATCCGCCGTTTTGTTTTATGATACATATGCCGCTCCGGAGGCCGTACTTACGCCTTGTTAAATTTTCCCCTTTTAAGAAGACAATTGCAAGCCGTCTCCCGGAACCCGCGCAATAGTTACGCGTGGCTCATAATTTAGTAAAATTTAATAAATTGTGAATCTATTATTAAATAAAACAGCGGCGTTACTTCTTCTCCTAGTCTCCTCCCCCCTGCTTTTTGCGCAGACTCACGAAAAAGAGGTCAACGAATCAGCCACCGCCGCCGGGGCCCGGCCAAAAATTGCGGTGCTGGACTTCAGAACATTCGCCAAAACAGAGGACTTAGGAAAAAGCGCCGCCAAAATTTTAAGAAACCGTCTGGCGGAAACCGGCGACTTTACCTTCGTAGACGGGGAAACTCTTAACCGCGTCCTGAAACGCATAAAAATAAGCCTGAGCGGCGCTTTGGACCAGGATGAAGCCAAAGCGCTGGGCAAGGTCCTAGGGGTAAAAAATATCGTATCCGGCAGCGTTGTGGAGGCCGGCGGGACATATACATTAAATATCCGCTTTATTGACGCGAAAACCGGACAGGTTGTGTCCGGAAAGACCATTACCGCACGAAACCCGGACTTCTGCCGGGAGATTATCGCTCACTCTTCAAACGAAGGGTTTTTCTACAAACTCGGCGCAAAAACACCCGCCCGCCCGAAGCTGTCTGAAGAAATTTCAAGTACGCCGGTCCAGCCGCAGGCGCCTGCCGCCCAACCGCCGACTCCGGCAATACAGGCCGAACCTGTTAAACCGCCCGCCAAGGACAAATTTGACCCGGCTAAGGAAGTCACCTTCGAGCAAATGCTCGAAAACCCCGATGACCCGGACCTTAATTACGCCTACGCCAGGACGCAGGTCCGTAAAGGCGACTTAAAGGGCGCGGCCGGCACACTTGAAAGGATGCTGATGGTGAATCCGGGGCTGCACGACATCCGTCTGTTCTACGGCTTAGTGCTCTACCGCCTGGACAACCTGCCGGAAGCGCAGCGCGAGTTTCAGGCCGTCAGGAAGTCAAATGCCCCGGCCGCGCTCAGGAATGAGGCGGCGATCTTCCTTAAAGAGATAAAGAAAAAACAGAAACCGACATCCGTCTCCGGCGGGTTAACCGCCGGACCGGAGTATGACTCCAACCGGAACGCCTCCCCGACCTCGGAGAAGCGCCTGTTCCTGAACACGCCGCTGGATCTGACCGGCTCGTCCCGCAAGAGGGATGACGCCTCCTTCCTTTTCCTCGGCAGCGCGGAAATACGGCGCATCGTAAACGCTCAGAAAAAGCATGACGTTTTCGGCGCCATGTCCTATTACCGCGCGAACCAGAACAAGGTTACCGAAATAAATCTACAGGCTTTGTCCTTCAAGCTGGGCGGGACCTACAGGGCCAGCCGCACAGAACTTATACCGACGCTTATCTACGACAGGGTCCTGCTCGCGCGGGAGAAGTTCCTTGTGAATACCGGCGCGGGCCTGCGTCTGGAAAGGAAACTGAACAAGGTCACCGATTATTCGCTGGAGGCCAAGTATCTCTACCAGGACCACCTTTCCGTCCCCGACATCACCTCCAACCCGGAGCGCAGGGGCGGCTTCTATGCTTTCTCGGCGGGCGCCGGGCGCGTGCTGACCCCGGTCATGAAACTGAACGCGGACATAAACTTTTCGGCAAAACGGGCCAAAAAGGACTACAATTCATATAACGAACTGGCTTTCGGCCTGCGGCACTCGTGGCTGCTGGGCAAGGGAATATTCCTGCTCTCTTCCGCTTACATCGGTCGCGACATCTACAGCGAGAAGGATTCCGTGATCTGCCCCAAAAAAAGACGCGACACGACCTTCCACGGCGGCGTGGTGGGAGGCCTCCCCCTGTCCTCCATGCATCGCAAACTGGCCGGCCTTAAAGACCTGACGCTGACTCTCACGCTGGAGCACTTCCGATCGGGTTCCAATATTATCAATTACACCTATACGAACAATAAGGCGGCGCTGCTCCTGAACTATAAGTGGCAGCTGGGACTGTAACCGAGGCTATTTATGAAAAAAATACTGATTATTTCCCTTTTAGCCGCAATACCGCCCGCCGCGTCCGCCCAGGCCGCTCCGCAGCGCATAGGAGTCGCCGGCGGCGTCAGCGGCATGATAACAGCCACCGCCCCCGGCGCCTCCGAAGCCCGCGCCATAAAGAGCGGGGACCCGCTGTTCCTTAACGACCACCTGGTCACGGACGGCAAGGGCAAAATGCAGATACTGCTGCTGGACGAGACCGTCTTCACGGTGGGCGCCAACAGCGACATGGTGTTGGACGAATTCGTCTACGATCCCTCTACCGACGCCGGCAAGGTTTCCGTCAAAATGACCAAGGGCGTTTTCCGTTTCGTCACCGGCAAGGTGGCCAGGAAAGACCCCGCCAACATGAAGGTTAAACTTTCTGTAGGCACTATAGGCATACGCGGCACAATGGCCGCCGGCACTACGGACGCGCAAGGCTCAACCGTAATACTGCTGGGCCCCGGCGCCGACAATAACGCTAACGAGGCCGCCGGCGCTATAACCGTTAACAATGGCAACACTTCCGTCGTCATAGACCAGCCCGGGTTCGGCGTGACTTTAACTCCCGGCCAGGAGACGTTTTCGGTTTCCGACATGTCCCAGCAGGCTGCCCAGCTTACCGCCGACCTATCCTCGGACTCCCCGCAGGGCCCGGGCGACGGCTCCGGGCAGCCCGCAGGCGAACAGCCGGCCGGGGAAGGTTCAGGTTCCGGCGAGGGCGCAGGCTCAGGAGACACCGCTGATTCCGGGAACGACACAGGCTCCGGCGGAAATACCGCCGATTCAGGCCCTTCGGTGGGCGAAGAGGCCGGACAGAACACGGCCGCGGCCGGCATCATCCTGGCCGACGCTTCCGGGGTGGGCGGTATTACTCAGTCTATGGAGGGAACCTCCAGCCAGGCGATCCTTGAAATAATTTCTAACGAAATACCCCCGGTCAGCCAGGTCACGATACCCGCCGGAATCTCGACCTGGGACCAGGTGCGCAGCATAGAAACCGGCCTGGTCAACTACAACGGCTCGGGCCTGTGCGCCCTGGTCGGCAGCGCCGGCGGGGAATACACGGCGGACTTCGCCTTGCAGGTGGATTTCGCCGCCAGGCGGTACGGCGGCGGGGCGTCCAGCCTGGCGCTGGACAACGGACAAAACAGGTTCGCGACGAACATCTTAACGGGCGATTTCACCAGTTTGACCGGGAACGCCGCGATAACGCTTTCCACCGAACTGTCCAACATAGAAAATCCGGCCTTCAACAACTCTGTGGTCACCTTCAACAATGCCGGCGGCGTCTCAGCGGCCAACGCCACTGTGGAAGTGAATTACAACGACATTGAGATGGGCAACAGCGGCACAACCACTCTTACGGCCGACCCCGTCCCGGTGATAGCCCCGAGTTGAAGAATACGAAGAATACGACGCAATAGACGCCCCCTCTCCCGAAGACCGCCCCTTTAACCCACCCGCACTGCATTTTTATGTCTTTTAACCTTTGGGGAGAATCAATCCTTCTGCCTCTTAAGACGACATAGTCGCTGCCATTCCGGGGTGAGAACACTTCTCGCACTTTCTCTTGCAACGGTTAATCGCCCGGCATCATCAAGCCAGTAGTTCCGCCACTTATCATATTCAACCAGGAATCCGCTTGCGCCGGTGTTCTTAAGCTCTATGGGCTGAACGAGAGCGGCTTTCCCCCGGTGTTGATTTTGTCCCGGCCCCAGATAGGTAAGAGCTCGCAGCACTAAATTCTCAATATCCTTCACATACAACTGCGGGTTAATAACGAACCACGAAAAGGAATCCCATTTATCACCGACTTCATGATGCCAATCCGCTATGCGGTTATGCAAGCCCCCCTTCTTTCTATCGCTAAATCCGATGTAAACAGTTTTTCCTTCCCAGTAGTAAAAATATATTCCAATAGCGGGGAAATCAGTAAATTTAGGAAGTTTTTTATTAAGTTTTACTGCCCACAATTTTCGATCCCAGCGAATACCGTAGGCTAGAACAATCGGCACGCGGCCTTCCAACCGGGGTGCGCAACTTTCTGATTTAAGCAATTTAGTCTTCACTATTAATCCCTCCACGTATCTCTTTGAACTTTTTGGAGATTTCGGCATAAAACTATTGGACAATTCACCTCTCAACGGGTTTCGAACTCCGAGGCGGGTGCTAGGGCTTAAGTTTGTCGATAATATCCTCAGCGAAGCGAATATCCTCCAGATTGGCGCGTGCCTTTATGGCACTCATTGTAATGGGGGCGGTAAGCGAGCCTGGTTCGGGCACGAATGTTTTTGTGTCAAAGATTACCCAGTCGTAGCCATTCGTAAGGATCGCCGTACTGAGTTCTCTAGAAAAGGAATTATCATAGTTGGCACAATAAGCGCGAAGCTGCCCAACGCCATCACATGCGCCCCAGTTATGCACCCAGTATGCCGACTTCTTCCCGATATTCTTTAACTGACCGATTTCTTTCCTTTTGATCGTGAATCTGTCAATATTGAACCAGGCATTTTGCAATGCCTTGCATTCGATCGCGAAAAACACATATGGAGAACTTGTCGGAGAGTACAACCCGATATCAAATTCCTGGCCTTTTGAGCTGCGACTTGCGCGCTTAACTTGTGAATAATTAAGCAAATCCCAGCCCGCAATTGTGAGAATCGGCTCGACCAATAAAACCTGTGTGTCGATTTCAGATAGATTCAGCGCTTTCAACTCCTGCCATCTTAGCTTCACCTTCTCCAGGATTTCATTATCAGTCATTGCACAAACTCCTTTTGCCCCCGCCACCATCCACATGAATCATTTTACCAACTTTCAATGATCTGCCTGACAGGGAAAGTGTCACGAGGCGCACCTATGGACACCAAAGAGAATCACCCAGCCGCAAATATTGTAGAATTGTCAATGAATAGCGCCGATGTAGCTCAGCGGTAGAGCAACCGCCTTGTAATGGCAAAAGAACTTTTTAACCAAGTTTAACCAAGCTTACTTTCATAGGGAAAACCAAAGAAAAACCCCGCCGATGTTTAGCGGGGTTTAACCATTATGAGCACCACATGGACACCTATATGGACACCAATAAAATATTCCCCTGCAATATCTTCACCCTTTTAAGCGCTGAACCCTTTCGGCCATTATTTCCAGCAACTGCCCTTGGCGCGCCTCACTCAGGAACGACGTTCGCGTCATTGATATCATTTCAGGCTCAAAGTCGACTATCGAGCTTATTGCATTTAAGGCAGCCTTTGGGTCCAATTTCAAGTAGTTGGCAAATTGGACAAAACTATGACGGGTCCACTTATTTTTCCCCCCACTCATTGGAAGCGCCGAATCTTCTTCTTGAGGAATATACATTTTTGAATTAACAAAATCATAACATGGAGACAACCGATTTTCTCCAGTTCGGGGAGTTATTAGTGACCAGTTTTTAAGGTGCATATCCCCATTGCCCACAACAAAACTAAAAATCACTCGTTGGAAAAACTCAAACAATTCCAAAAAAGGATTGGCGGCATGTTCTTTTATTATATTCCCAATTAACTCTAGTGACCCGCTATATTTTGAATCTGCCGAGAATCCCAACAACTGAGCCATATCCTCCTTATGTATCTTTCCCCCTTCCGGAGACCTATCAAATCGTTTTATGATGTAGCATAATTTATTGTCTGACATCTTAAATAACCCATGTGGTGGCACTTTCAACTTGAGAGCCTGTGCCATATTCATGACTAGATTTTCATTCTGTGGCAATTCAGGATATTCCGACGGCTCCGGCTTAAGTATATGAGTCCCCCCCTCCGCTGGGATTTCCAATTGCCTGGTCGTTAGATTGATTTTTACCGAAGCCTTTATTTGGACCCCGGAAATGGACATTTTGCCAGTAACCTGTCGCACTCGTGAAGGCATGTCACTCAACCCAAACGGAATCTCCGGCACATATGTTGTTCCAAACAGTTCTTTTACACACTTGGCATGATATTCTTCTGCCAACTCAGCCTCTTTATGACAACAAAGACAGTTCATATGTTTTCATCCTCTTGAGGTATTATTGAAATTGCACCTATAGTATCTTTACCAAGATGCAGCAGCAGCTCAAACTTATCCGCACTATCTATCTTTAGTGTGTGACTTGCAATATTTAAAAACCAACCTTCAGGCAGCAACCCCTCAAAAAAAGGAAACAACTGTGGAGACTCAAACCGTTTTTTATTCAATGGCATAGTGAGACTAATTGGGCATGCTTCAGCAGAAGTGAGATATTCTTGGTCATACTCAAAAACATATCCAATCGGAGTTTTTTGGAGCACCCCTGCTTTTTCCCCATCATAATAAACAAATGCCTTTTTTGATTGCATTACAAATCTACCGGCCCTAGGGTTTTTCCAAAAAGCTTTAATATTTTATTTAGAGTGCTAGCTTTTAAAGTTTCCCCTCCTTGCTCTAAGTCCCGAATCACACGAATGCCAACCCCAGCCCGCTCAGCTAAATCATATTGAGTTAGCCCCAACTCTTTACGCTTAGTTTTTACAAAGTTTCTAATTTGTTCCATAACTATACCTTCTAGGGTATAACCCAAGCAATTTAATTGCTTTTCTATACCAAACTCGACTAAATCTCTTTGTTTTAGAATAATTATACCCTACAGGGTATAATATGTCAAGTGTTATTAGAGTTTAATCGCCACAATTCTTACATTTTTTTCTAAAATTTCATAGTAAGACTGTATGTTTTTTCCCCTTCTACTATTGACATTCATTCTGTATGCCTTTATAATATTATAAAGGTATGAAATCACTCCAGCAAAAACTCTTAGGTTCGGCCTCAAAGAAGATATCAATGGACAGGTTTTATGCTCTTTCTGGCCTTGAAATCCACGCATACACAAAGCATCGAATAGAAAAAATTCTCGAAACAAAGCAGCTACTAGTTAAAAACGAAATAGAGTATCTTTTGACAGAAACTGGTCCTGGGAATATCCGACTAACACCAGAACTAATAGACCTTCTAGTAAAGGAGCCTCTCTTTATTTTAAACGAATTCAATGCTTCCCCACAAAAAGACACCATCCTAAAACAAAAAATGGAGGTAGAGGAATATATTCTTAAAAACATTAACTCTCCAAAAACGCAGGGCCTAATTCTTGAAATTTTAACCAAGTATATCAACACTCTGACAATAACATCAATCTCCCCTCTTGTTGTTGATGGACTATATAATGGGATTCACGTCTCCTGTTTAATAAAAAATGGGGAATGGATAACCCCGACCAGAGAACTTTTTTTATTCCTTCAAAGATGCAAAGCAGAAACAAGATTTCCAATTGTAATTGCAAAAAAAATCAGTGGGATATTGTTTCCAATATTTAAAGAGCTTTATGTTTTAGGATTGAATATGTATAAAATTTATCTTCCAAAGGAAATAATTCCATTGCTTGAAGCTATCCCGCAGAAAGACCCCATGCTCCCTGAAATAAAGTACTGCAACCAGTTCTACCCACTGCCCCCCCTTTTAACAAGCGAGGCAGCGATATCCACGAACAACGACACGCTAACAAATTTCTTTGCAATCACTTTAAAGTCTAATATTCAAAACTATACCGAAAATTTTTTCAAATCAAAGTTTATCATTCATGATAATTTACCAGAGATTCTTTATCAATTTAAGAAGAATAATACAACAAAGACACTTATCAAATATTACACATCTCGCCAAAAACTTCTTGAAGAAGTTATGCTCAACTTCCCCAGATAGACGATTAGATTTTCACGCACTGTTAGCCATAGGAACAGTTCCCCCCATCTGCATAGGTTACTTCCTTATGAGAATTGGCTCGACCAACAAAACCTGTGTGTCGATTTCAGATAGATTCAGCGCTTTCAACTCCTGCCATCTAAGCTTCACCTTCTCCAGGATTTTATTATCAGTCATTGTATAAATTCCTTTTGCCCCCGCCACCATCCACATGAATCATTTTACCAACTTTCAATGATCTGCCTAACAGGGAAAGTGTCACGAGGCGCACCTATGGACACCAAAGAGAATCACCCAGCCGCAAATATTGTAGAATTGTCAATGGAAAGCGCCGATGTAGCTCAGCGGTAGAGCAACCGCCTTGTAAGCGGTAGGTCGCCGGTTCAATCCCGGCCATCGGCTGATTTTATGCCCCGGGCGGGGCTTAATGTGGTAAAATTGCCTCTACGGCCTGTTCGTCTAGTGGTCTAGGACGCTGCCCTCTCAAGGCAGAGATCACGGGTTCAAATCCCGTACAGGCCGCCAAATTTACGTACAAAAAAGCCGGCCACTCTATGAGGAACTGGCTTTTTTTATGGTCGCTTCACAGGTACGCTGATGTACATTCCCGCCCCATCATGTTCTATATAGAACACAACCCAAAGGAAGATTTTAAACCGCGCCTGAAAGTCAAAGAAATCAGCGCCCCTTTTCAACACAGGCCCGGTTTTCGGCAGGGGAAACGTGTTTTTCCCCGGCATAATCAGGAGCCGTTTCCCACCTCAAGGCTTTCGCCTCTGATAGCGTCTCTGCAAATAAGAAAAAGACTCGAAAAGATAACCGCCGAACCGACAAAAAAGATTGCTTTGGCCGTACCGGTGGTATGAGCGATGAGGCCGGTTTCGGTAAGCAGGTAGGTCCAATCGTGTTCGCTGCCTCCCACCAGAGGCAGCTCCTGCCTGATCGAGTCGCCTGCGTAGATGCTGATGTTCAGCAGATTTTCGCCCAGCCAGAAAAGGCACAATTGCCAACCCAGGTTGCCCCCGCGTCGCAACAGATGCGCCAGACAAACCGCCGGGATGGCCAGCTGGAATATAGTGCCTCCGGCCATCGCTATAAAACGCGGGAACAAGCCGAGGAACACGTGGCCAGCTTCATGGAAAGCCAGGTTCACGAAATCCAGCATGGAAAAATAATTTTCATGCCTACACCATTGCAGATAATACAGGAAGAGCCCGGCTGCCAGGATAAGCCTTAACCAGAGACGAGCCGGATGAGCTGCGGCAGATATATTTTCGGCTAGGCCGGCGGGCGGCTCCGCATTAAGTATTTCCCGGTTTTCAGCTTCCGCGCCTCTTCCGGCCGGTATGCGCAGGTTCTTAAAACAGACTCCGCAAAATTCACTGTCGGGAGAATTGCCCGCGCCGCAATACGGGCATTTTATATTTTCAGGAAGCTCTTCGGCCTGTTGCATTACGGTATTATAGTAATTCATTCGGGGGGATATTTATATCGTATTTAAACGCTCTAAATACTCCCCGACCCGGCGCCCTTATTTTTTGTATTATAAACGGATGCCGCCGCTTTCAGCAAGATCCGCTCTCTCCTGGCGGGGAATAACTCTCCTGACAGCGCTTTTCTTCGCCTTTCAGCATTTTATAACCGGACCTCTTTTCCGGCCGATGGACAACATCTGGACCCTTGTTGAAGACCTTAAGGACCTGAAAAGACCCTCTTATGGAAATGTCTCAGCCGGAACGACCGGCCTTTCCGCGGCGGGAACGATCATCGGAGCGGGCGGGCCAGGCTTCGGGCAATGGAATTTCTCGGCCCCGGGACCTCTTCCGTCCACCGTACAACCATACTTCCTTCCCGACCCGGGATACCATTCGGGAGTCTATCTGTTGACGGGTGAAGGCGGGCGGATTCCACTCTGCGAGAACCTTCCCCTTCACGAAAGAGCTCTCTATTTTCAGGATAAGATCCGGGGCCTGCGATCTTTTTCCGTGAGATTTGAGGGGCAGAACGCCCTTCTATCAGGTGTTAAATTCCGCCAGCCGCGTGAAACCGGTATTTCCGGCAAAGGAATTATACTTGCGTTATTCTGTCTGACGCTTATTCTTTGCAGGGGCCTGGTCCTGCGGGAGCCCCGAACCATCTGCCTGGCCCTTTTGACCGCCGTGGGATTTATTCTGCGGTGGAAAACTCTCTGCAATTACTGGAACGTCCCGCTGGAAGGCGATGCGGCCGGATACTGGGGACTAGCCTCCTCCTTGAAGCTCTTGAACCCTTTTGCCAACGGGACCAGGGAACCGGTTTTTGTCTGGCTGCTCTGGTTAGCAAAGAACTTATTCGGTGATTCGGAAAGAAGCTCCAGATTTATTTCCCTGCTTTTTTCCTGTTCGCTCATCCCCATGACCTGGCTTCTGGGACAACGCATGCGGCTGGGAACCGCGGTCTGTCTTATAGCGGCGGGGCTGGCGGCATTCAACCCTTTTTCCATCTTCATGTCGGCACAGGGACTCCAACTGGAATTGTTCACCTTTCTCATTCTCGCATTTTCCGCGCTGTGGCTGGACGGCCGCGCCGCCGCTTCCGGCGCCGCGGGGGCCGCGCTCATCCTCACCCGGATACAGTCCGCGGCGGCGGTATTTCCCCTGGGCCTAATCTCCGCCTGGAGATCCGGCAGGCCCACGCGCAAAATCATGCCGTATTTTATTCCGCCGGTTTTAGCGTTGGCCGTTCTGCTGGTGACCGCCAAAATCAATACGGGCAGCTTCACGGGGAACCTGGACCATGCCGCCCGCTACTACACCGCCGCAGAGATCAACGGCGATCCGGAAATAGTAAAAGGCTCCGAAAACATGACACTGGGAAAATATCTGTTTTCGCGGGGCGCCCTCCCCCGCCTGGCCCTGAAAACGGTAGAAGGGTATTTCCAGATCCTGTTCAACCCTTTCAATCCCTTCAATAAAATATTCCTCAACTCACACTACTCAAAAGCATGGAATCTGCTGCTGCTCCCATTTTTCTGGGCCGGGCTGTGGACCTTTATTTCCGACGGTAAACGGCGGCGCGCTCTCTGGCTGCCTCTCTTTTTTTTAAGCGCCCTACCGGCCTTGCAGGACGAATTCAGAGAACCGCGCCTCCTCTTCCACGCGGCCCCGTTCTTTTTCATCCTCTGCGCCGCGGGCATTCAACGAGCCGCCGAAGCGGTTTCTACGGGCGGCAGATTCTTTCCCTCCAAATTCTTTCCCGGTAAGCCGGGTTTGTAGGCCTCGCCGGGAAAGTGGTATTATTATCTGGATTTATTGAACGAAGGCCCGCTGAAATAGCGGACGAATTCTGAACACCCGGTCCCGGATACAGGAAAAATCATGGAAATAGGAATTGTAGGCCTGCCGAATGTGGGGAAATCAACGCTCTTCAACGCTCTGACAAGGGCCCACGCCGCCAGCTCGAATTATCCTTTCACCACCATCGAACCCAATGTGGGGGTGGTTTCCATCCCCGACAAGCGGTTGGACAGGCTTTACGACATATTCAAGCCGCCGAAAAAAACCCCCTCCTATATAAAATTCGTGGATATAGCCGGCCTGGTAAAGGGCGCCTCTAAGGGAGAGGGCCTGGGCAATAAATTTTTAGCCAATATCCGAGAGGTGGACGCTCTCGTGCAGGTGGTCCGCTGTTTTGCAGATCCCGACGTGGTGCATGTCCTGGGCGAGATAGATCCAGTCAGGGACGTGGAAGTCATAGAAACGGAGCTTATGCTCTCGGACCTGGAAGCCGTGGACAAGATGATAGACAAGAACACCGGCATGGTCAGGAGCGGCAACAAGGAAGCAAAAGAGAAGATGGAAAAACTCCAGAAGCTCCATGATCTCCTGGGCGCCGGACAGCCCGCCTCGGCCGCCGGCTATACCAAGGAAGAACTCCGGGATTTCAATTTACTGACGAACAAACCCGTCCTGTACGTTGCTAACACGGCCGAAACTCCGGACATGACCGTGGTGAACAAATTCAAGATTTTTGCCGAAGGGCGCGGCGCCGGCTTCGTGCAGATCTCCGCCAAAATAGAATCCGAACTCATAGAGCTGGACGACGAGGAAAGGGCGGTCTTTCTCAAAGACCTTGGGGAAACATACACTGGGCTTGAAAAGATCATACGCGCCTCCACCGAACTTTTAAAGCTCATCTCTTTCTTTACCGCCGGCTCCGAGGACGAAGTCCGCTCCTGGACCATCCCCGCCGGAACCAAGGCGCCGCAGGCAGCAGGCAA
>Ga0208953_1000497_pt1 | contig 32949 bp, 24 predicted proteins | sample RifOxyB2_FD_184033 | JGI IMG/M metagenome (GOLD analysis project Ga0208953, IMG submission 184033) | Groundwater microbial communities from Rifle, Colorado - Rifle Oxygen_injection B2 (SPAdes) | ecosystem: Environmental > Aquatic > Deep subsurface > Groundwater | place: USA: Rifle, Colorado...
AACTTACAGGTTCATTGGAGCCTGCTCGTTTCGCATCGCTTCGGCTCGGCTTCAAAATCGGCAATTTCGTCATGAAAGCCTTATGTCGGACAGGCTCCTAGATACCCAGCGTTCCAGCCCCGTAAGGGGCTATTTTATTTGGAAAACGCATCTAATAGCCATTTGGTAGAATATCCAAGTTGAGCAAAAGTGGTAAAGTACTCATTTAATCTTCAGCCAGACTATACTATACCCCACAAAGGAAGAGGTAATGACAGCGAAATTAAAAAAGTTTATAACCGGCATCGTTCTTCTAGCCGTAATCGTAGCGGCATGGTTGTTCCTCCGGCCCATCCTGGACATTGGCCGCAGCATCAGGAATGACTCCCGGGTATCAAATAAAGGCAACCTGAGCTCGGTGCGCAGCGCGCTACAGATTTATTACGGCGACAACGAAGGCCGGTTTCCAACCGATGACCTTTCCTGCCTTACCAAGGATAATAAATACCTGCCCGAACTGCCGCCGCTGTGGGTAAAGTACGACAGGGACCACCCGCATCCGCAGACCAATGAGGTCGTAGTTTACTCTTCCGGCAGCGGCGGCGATACCGGCAAATACGCCTATATGAACGACCCGGCCTATCCGGCACAATGGGGAAATCTTTTCGTGGACTGTACTCACCCCGACAACGGCAAGATGCCATGGAGTACATTCTAGCGCGGTGCAGCCGGGCTCAGAGCCTCGATCTGTGTGTGTAAAGTTGCAGGGAATTTTGGCCCAGTGGTTGCAGCGTATTTTGCCCTTACCAAAGCTGCCTGCCAAAGGATTATCTTCCGCAAAATGTCAGAATTTCGACATTTCCCCCTCCCCGGCACGGAGATTATTACCGCCATTTTAAGGATATGAGGAAACATCCAAGAGTCCACGCAGCCAGGGAAATATCCGCGGCCACCGGGGAGCAATTACCTTCCCACAACCGCATGCAACAAGTCCCCCATAGGATATTGTTGCCGGTCGTGCTGCTCACCGGACTTATTCTCAGACTTTTCTATATCCATGCGATCCGCAACGATGTGCTGGCTAAAGTCCTTGTCATAGATGCCCGGTTCTATGACGCCTGGGCCCAAACGATTGCACGGGGCAACTGGCTGGGTCGGGAGATCTTCCATCAAGATCCGTTATATGCCTATTTCCTGGCGGTGTGTTACAAATTATTCGGGCATAGCGCCGATTTTGTGCGCATTATCCAAGCGTTCCTGGATACGGCCACGATCGGACTGCTCTACAGCACCGCGGCTCTGTTATTCAGCCCAGTGGTCGGCATCACGGCCGCCTGCATCGCGGCCTTTTACGGCCCACTGGTATATTACACAGGCCTTCTCGATAAGACCACTTTTTCGATCTTTCTCATAACCCTCAGCCTCTTTCTTTTCAGCCGCGCTTATAGACGGCCCGCGGCAAGATGGTCGCTCCTGGCCGGGGTTGCAAATGGCTTGGCCGCTCTTACGCGCGGTAATATGCTGATCGTGGCGCTTGCTTTAGGCGCGGTCCTGGCCTGGCCCAGCCAAGAAACGCGAACACGGCTGCGGCGGCCCCTGGCTTTCGCATTGGGAGTCCTCATGATCGTCGGCGCCGTCACGCTGCGCAACTACATTGTCGGTAAGGATTGGGTTCTGCTCAGTTCCAACTCAGGCTTGAATCTCCTGATCGGAAATAATCCTCATACCGAGGGCGCCTATATGGAACCGCCTTTTTTGCGCGGAGTTCCCGAATCGGAATATGCCGATTCCAGGGAGTTTGCCGAGCACATGAGCGGACGCGCTCCCATGAAACCTTCCGAAGTATCCGGGTTTTATACCCGCCAAGTCTTAAAGTTCGTCCAGGAGCAACCCCGGCGCTGGTCGGAACTTATGTTTCAGAAACTATTCTTAGCCACTAATTCTCTGGAAATAGCGGAAACCTACAGCTATTACTATTTCGCGGAGAAGTACTCTCCCCTGCGCGCGGCCGTCATCGATTTCAAACTGGTCTTTACGCTGGGTATCCTTGGCGCTTTCATGTTACTGTTGCGTGCGGGGTTCAATGAATTGCACGTATTCCTCTTTGCCTACACCGTTTCCCTCATCCTCTTTTTCGTTACATCTCGGTACCGCCTGCCCTTGGCGATACCGCTCATCATATTCGGCGCCTGGTACGCGGTGAACGAACTGCCGAAATGCCTTACTGATAAACCGCGGTTCGTGGTCCAATTGTTCCTGGCCGGCGCGTTACTGTTATTATGCTCCTGGACTCCCGCCTGGGTCAAGGAACGCGTGCTAAACTCCACCTTTGCAACATCCCACACAGTCGCAGGCCACACTTATTGCCATGTCCTCGGGAATTTCAGAGAGGGAATAAGGGAAATGGAAACGGCAAAGCGGATCTATCCGACATCCCCGGATATCGACCTACAGCTGGCCGGATGCTACGATATGATGGGAGACTCCGCCAAGGCTCTGCCCCATTATCTGGACGCGCTGAAGTTCCGCCCCCAGAACCATGAGGCCTGGAACAACACCGGAAATATTTACTTTATGAACAAGAATTTCCGCATGGCGACGAGCGCTTTTGCGGCCGCGCTGCGACTTAAACCCGATCATTCTGTCTACAGGAGCAATCTGGAAAAAGCCAAAAAAATGCTCGGCTACGGTCAATAATACCGGCCAGCCTTGATACTCCCACTTGCGGTTGTGATTTATATGTATAATTGCTCCATGGATAATTCTTTTTTTGACAATCTCAAAGAAGTTGTCGAAGAATTTAAAAAACAGGGTGGAGGTAAAATGGAAAAAGACTTTACGGGGAAGCTGTTGTTACCGGCTATCGCGGTCATCGCGGCCATGTTTGCGTTTTCATCCTTCTTTATAGTCCCTCCCGGTGAGGTGGCCATAAAGACCCGCCTCGGCTCCATAGTGGATTCCTACAGCGAGGGCCTGCATTTCAAGATGCCATTCCTGGAAAGTATAACCAAGTTCTCAATACAGATACAACGCGCCAATATTAAAACGCAGGCCTTCTCAAAGGACCTGCAGACCATGAACGCGCACTTGGTTGTAAACCACCGGATACAGAAAGAAACCGCGATCAGCATTTTCCGCAACCTGGGGCCCAATTACGTTGAGAATATCGTGGACCCGGCGGTTCAGGAGGTTTTTAAGGCGATAGCGGCCCGCTACTCCGCTGAAAAGGTTATCTCGGAGCGCAATGCGCTTGTCCAGGAAATCAACCTAGAGGTGAAAGAGCGGCTTACAAAAAAGGAAATTATTGTTACGGATATCTCCGTGGTAAATCTTGACTTTACCGAACAATTCCTGAAGGCCGTGGAAGACAAGCAGGTGGCGGAACAGCAGGCCCAGATGGCCGGAAAGCTGGTGGAGAAAGCCAAGCGTGACGCCGAGCAGCAGATAGCCAAGTCGCGTGGAGAGGCCGAAGCCCTGCGCATGCAGCGCGAGCAGGTTACTCCCGCCCTTATCGAGCTCCGGAAAGTGGACGCCCAGCTTAAGGCTATAGAGAAGTGGAACGGCGTGCTGCCTGGCTATGTTGGTGCCGGCGTGCCGTTTATTTCCATAGAGAAAAAATGAAGGGCTTCCTGAACCGGTAACGACATAAGCAGTTCCCTGTGGACTCTACGTAAATCAGTTCACAAATAACACTGAAAGCAAAAACCGCCAGGGCTCCCCGGCGGTCTCGCACAGAGTTCGCTTTTGGCGCCATTGTTCTGAAAGTCAACACCTAAAAAAGCGAGTTACACCTTTACACCCGTGAGCCAGCCTTTAACGGGTGTACCAGAGCGCCCGACTCTTGGTCTCCCTTCCGGAACACCCTATAACCAAGAGGCCGGTCAGCGGGTCGTAAAGCCACTTACCGCTGTCACCAGCGAGCTCCGGCATTTTTCCGGCGCTCACGTTCGGATGCTGTGTTGCATAGTTGACATCGATGGTCTCCAACGGGCCCTCGCGGCCGTCCGCGACTATCTTAAAAGAATAGCGTCCCGGAGGCAGAGGCGCTTCCAGCCCCCAGCTGAAGCCGTTGTCCCATTTGTCGGACATCAGACCTTTAACCGGATCGTAACCGTTAAAATCTCCCAGCACGGACACTTTGCCGGCGTGCCCGCCGCTTATATATGTGGAAAATATCACGCTGAAATTATCAAGCCCGGCGCCGGGCCGCAGCTCCACCCCCGAGATCCGGTGCCGGTGCATGCCCCTGTCGCCGGTTTCAAAACTGTAAAGTTTCAACTCCGGAACTTTGAACCCCGACAGGTCCGCGGGCAGCCGGCCATTGGCCAGGCTGTAATCCCAAATCTGCCGCCTCAGATTATGGAGCGCGCCGTACCCCCGCGTATCGCTGCCGAGCGCGAACATCATTTTGCCCCTTTCTACGAACATCAACAAGATCAGGATCCCGAACAGCACGGCCGGCACGCCCAGAACAATGAGAACGATCTTGCGCGTCCTGCTTCCACCGGCCCGGCCGCTCTTGCGGACCTTCATCAGCTCGCCGCGCAGCCACGGATCCAGCCGCTCCCCCACAAGGAGGTCCCGGTAGTCCCTCTTGGCCAGTTCCAGCAGCTCGCTCAGTTTGGCGGTATCGCCGCGCGAAGCTATCACGATGTCGCGGCGAACCCGCTCCGGCTCCTTGTGCCGACTCTCGGCGCCGTACTCCTCCAGAGCCTTCAGCACGCCAAGAGCTTCCTTTTCGTAAAAATATTTTTTTATCCAGTCCGTCAGGTCCATGCTGATTTTTTCGCCCATTCCCGGTTTCCCCTTTCTGCGCTCATTCACCGCTGACCACGTAATGAGCCGCGCGCTCACGCTCATCGCCGGCGCGCACCGCGCTTGTCCCGGCGGCTTTCCCGCTGAACCGCCTCAAGGCTGCGACCATCGATACGGCCTCTTCCCTCATCGAAGCCGGCAAGGAAACCGCAGCCTTCACCTATAGGCTTTCGACCGCCACAAGCGGCAGATCCGGCCTCTACTGACAATCGAGAAAAGCATATTGCGTGAATAGTTTGGGATATTGCTTAAAGCTGTGCAACTTAGGCCTTGAGACCCGATGACCACTAAAAATTACAATCCGTTCATCTCAGTAAGAACTCCAGGGAGCTTCTTTCAAATCCTTGTGCGTGCAATCTATATATATATTTCTACCGTCGTAAAGCCAGCGGCCGCTATCTTGTATATCCGTGAAAGTGGCCACGCGAATCTCGCTGCTGTGCGGATGCCCGGAATAGGGAAGGCGCAGTTCCGGCGGCGCAGGGATAACGCTCTTGATATCCGGCGGGACCTCCAGGCTGGACTGCGTTTTCCCCGCCAACTGCGCGCGCATTTCCTTCAGTTTCCCCCTGGTGGCGCCGGCTATGGATTTCCCTTGCAGTCCGCTGAAATAAGGCGAGGCAATCGCGATAATTACCACCGCCAGCAGATAGAGGCCGAGCATCGCCCCGCTGCCGGCCGGCCAGGGCCGGTTCCATTTCATGAAAAGCCGGATCAGGAGGTAAATGAAAGGCGCGGCGAAAAGCAAAGTCTGCGGCCAGGCCGGACTGCCGCAAAGCGCCGATTCCCGGCCAAGCGCTAAAATCCAGTATATCGTAACCAAATAGCAGAAAAGCGCCGTCAGGGTTTTAACCACTGACTCGCCCAAATCAGGTGTTTCGTTTTCAGGTTGTTGCGGAGGGACTACCGGGGACGGCACAGACGGCCAGGCCAGCAGGACCAGCAGTATCAGTAATCCAGGTATTCCGATAATCAACAAAAAGATGAAATACTCGCTGCGGCCCGCGTTTCGAAGGCACCGTAGCAGCAGGGAAAGCAAAGGGATGAGCACCAGGACGAAATATATAGGGGAAAGGAAATACCCGTTGGGGCCGTAGATCGAGTGGTCTATGGCGGCCAGGCCGTAAATAATAAGAATATTGGCCGCGGCAAACGGCCATAATTCTCCCGGCCCGGATCTGCCGGAAAAATCCGCAAAGCGTTTGAAGGGGCCAATAAACCATTCCATAATTTTCCTCTCTTGTATTATTCAAATGGGGCATTCCAGGTTTTGTCTGCCCCAATTCGTACCTGGCGCACAAGTTGATTTAAATGCAGTTTTGCTTTAAAACCGAGTTTTACCGCGTTTCTCCCCTTCAAGAAAGTTCTGACTGTTTCCGGTTCAGGCGTGGTTTCCTGCGCCGGCAATTGTGTTTTACGTGGTTCAGAGTTGCAGCAAACGGAGCAGTGCGGGAACACCGACCAAGCAGAGATTTACTGCCAGATAATAGGGTATAAAACCAGCAAGATGATTAAGCGTCAGAAACGCCGCTTGGGCACAAAGCACGGCTGTTATTGCGGCCGTGCGGGGTGTTTCCTCATCGAATTTCAGTCCGCCCAATTTTGAAATATTCCTATCCGGCCTTTTAGCGGCCCACATGAAAAGGGCATAGCCTGCGAAAAAAAGAGAGAAAAGGTATGTAAGGAACAGTCCCGCTATAAAAGCTTCCAGGTACGCGGCTGACGGCGGGGCGGTTTTGGGACTAAGTAAGGCGAAAAGGCTGCGCGAGGAAAACAAATAAAATCCCATGAATACCGCGGTTCCCAAATACCACAGGTAAAGGGGTATTTTGAGGAAACCGTCAAGGATGGCTCCTGAGAATTCCAGCACTAACGTCGCGATGGACATTATGGCGCAGAGCGTAAGCAGTGAAAAGTTCAGGTAAGGCGTGTGGCCATGTTCCGGTCTCAAATATATCTGCGCCAGGACCGCCCAAAAAGTGAGCGTGTAAGATGTGGCGTGGTGGATACTGATCGCGGGAAGCATTTCCTCCATGAAGCAGATTGATAACGCCAGTACGAAGAAAACTGTAATCGGGACAAGCGAGCCAAACCGCGTTTCATCGGGGGAGAGGAAAAACAGCGCCGTAAAAACGCACAGAAGCATCGGTATCAGGATTAGTTGCTTTTTCCTTCTTGTTTGCAACGCCGGGAGCACAGCCTGGACGAATATCCCGGCGATAAAGGTTATGGTGATGAAAAACGCGGGATCTTTCTGTATTGAGTCCGCCATGAGTTGAATTGTATCTTTTTCGGTTCTTCCGTGCAAAATGCTGTTAGAACCTTTTCGAGAGGGATCCAGCAGTGCTCGTAAACAGGATTGCTTCCTCTTAACCGCAGACACATTGCCGTTAATTTATAGCCGGCGCATTTTGGGGCAATGACAATCATACTTCGGCCATCTTTCCTCACTTCAATTCCGGTTTCTGGTAGGAAATAATTTCCTGGAACAGAAAGGCCATCCCCGCATAATCATCTTTCCCTGTTTTTATTGGAACCACAAAATAGCCAAGAACCACTTCAGAGCCGTCTGTCCCAACTTTTGCCCGCCCGCGTGGAACTATTTTTTCTCATCTAAGACGTCCCTTAAAAAGGCCAACGCCTGCGGAGCGCTTGGCAACAGTTCCAGAATGTTCCTATTAGGATCCTGCATCTGATCGTTTTTTATTTTAAGGATCTGCGCGGCGCGATGATGATGAAATAATTCGCAGTTTTGAGTAAACGTCCTGCAATAGCTCAAATCCGGCATTTAGATCGACTATTAATCCGCATTCCCACGGCATTTCTGCGAACCTTATTTCCGATTTATGCGGCGATTGCAAGATGGATTTCACCTTTGGGAAGAAAATTTCATACCCTGTGCCCTTTGGGTGCAGAAAGACATAGGCCTTTAGACAGCGGCGGAGTTGGCCTTTGGCCTCATACGCGAGTTTTTCTAAAATGATAAGATCTGGCAGCGGATTAAATGAGCCACGGCGCCCGCGAGGATAAGATCTGCCGCCATAAATGGGCGAATTATGAAAAAAAGTATCGTGCCCGCTTTATTTATTTTTTGCGCAGTGTGCGCTGCCGGCGCGCAGGCGCGGCCTTTCGCGGAGTATGAGCATGCCAATTATCTCTTTATGTCGATGAACGGCTCTCAGGAGACGCTACAGTTACAGAAGCGGATAATTGAGAACCTGCCGCCCGGAATACAGGTCAGACTTTATTACAGCTATTTCCCCGACTCCGACATCGGCGATCTGCCTAACGTCGGGTCTTTCAGGTACGACATGGATTCATTATGGGCCCGGGACGTTCTGCCTTACGCCGTTATGCGCCCGGAGGGTTGGACCTTTGTGTGGCCATATGATCAGGATTTCGGTGATTTCGCCGTGCAATTCAACCGGCCAATGATAAATTCCGGCTCCTATATTGCGGGCGGGAATCTGATGGCCGACCGGCATGGGAACTGCTTTACCGTTGACAAAAACCCGGCTTTTCTTGAAAGTGTGCTTAAAAAAAATTACGGTTGTAAGACCACAACAGTGTTTCCCGAACTGGGAGGCATAGGGCATATAGACGAAAGACTGAAGATAATTTCCGACACCGAAGTTCTGGTGGATGAGCCCTCTTTTATCCCGGTACTGAAAAATATGGGCTACAAGGTAACTCTGCTTCCCCGTCCGCAGGCGCCTTACGGTAATTATTCCAACAGTCTTCTTATCAATGGCGTGGTTTTTATGCCGGTCTATGGGGAGCCGTCGGACGAAGAGGCCCTGCGGATATACCGTTCCTTCAATCTTAAAGTGGTACCGTTGAACTCCTCGTTCCTTATAGCCAACAAGGGCGCCATCCACTGCATGACAATGACCTATCCATAAGCGGAGGAACCGACGCATTTGAAAAGCAAGGGCCACCAAGCGCAGAATTACTCCTATTTTGTTGCCTCTATATTCAGACAGGGGAAAGTTGCTCACCAATTTAAAAAAATCCCATTGACATCTTGTGATGGGCGGTGCACACTGTAAATTAATAGGAGTCAATTCAACCGTAGTGATAGAGGAACTTATGAATAACTGGAAGAAATACACGTTCGCTTTCGTAATAGTAACAGTGGCGGGGTTAGCCTACATTAACAATTCGAACAGAAATACTCCATCGGACCTCCGGGATGCGGTGGCTGATAATACAAAGTCTCAGGATTTCGACACCGCTATCACCGATGCCAAGACGAAAACCGATATAAATTTCCCGGAAGCTAAAGCGGCTTCAGCTACCCAGGGAATATTAACGCTCCGCAATACCATAAACTGCACTACTGTCGGAGACGCATTAAGCGAAGTCAATGTGAAGAAAAACACTATTGAAATAATTGATATGGCCGACAAAGCTGATGTTTACGATTACGGCGGCTTCGTGGACCTTAGTAACGGAAGAGCGCTGGCCGCTACGGGACAGAAAAAAGATTCGGTAATATTCGGCGGAGCGGTTGACAAGGCGATATTGATGGTACTGTCTAAGAACAACTCCGGCACGATTAGCGGACAATTGGCCGAAGGGGGCAGGGTATATTTTCTTAATTGCAAAGGCGCATTCCCCAAATAAATTGCCGATTGCTTTATGTACCTATTAGCCGCGGCGAGGGTGGATAGTAAGCCCTATAAGGCCGCCTTTATCGCCGCCTCCACGGCTCGAACGAGCGTTGCCAGCGGCATCGACGCGGGAATAAAGCGCCCAGACTTTTCAAAAAGGGCCATTTCCGTGGTCAGCGGCAGGTGGATAGAGGATCCGAACCGACAAAATATGCCGCAGGGCCGTCGGCCTTTATCTTTTTCCCTTCTGGCTTATAGCCGTCTCCCCGGCGGCGAGGCCCAGCGAGATTAAACATTATATCCAAAAAAACGGGAAAAGAAGTTCTGTAAATAACACTCACACTGACTGCTGAAATCACTGACACGAACTGAGGCGACAAGTTCGGACATCCTTCCACTCCCGGAGAGTGTTTTCCGAAAGACCAGGATAAATTTGCCGAACCTTTTTTTCTTTGGTATAGTTAAATTTAGGCGGGGTTGATAAATGCAAGAATCAAGACCGCTCCGCTTTGGCCGGTCTTATGCCTTATATGGCGTACCGCCTTTGTTGAGAAAACATACGTGTCAGGAATAAATAGCGACGCCATGCATAGAAAAATGAAACAAATTTTCAAAAAAACACCGTTGCGGATGACTTTCGCGGCGTTTATTTTACTGCTGCCTGGGTCGGTCAAAACAAAAGCCCCGGAGGCTTTTACTTTGAATCCAATCGACGCCGATTATAGCCGCGCCACAGTCCCTGTTGATGCGCATGAAGTTATTAAGCCGAAACCGGCGGATACCGGCGAAAAAATTCCGGCTGGCGCAAGCGGAGAAGGTATGGAACCCGCAATCCGTCTGAAAGTAATGACTTACAACATCCACCATTGCGAGGGACTGGATGGTAAAATTTCGGTTGAGCGCATTTTTGATGTTATTCACAAGTCAAAAGCCGATATAATCGGGCTTCAGGAAGTTGACCGCTACAGCATACGCACTGATTTTCAGGATCAGCTCAGCCAGATCGCGTCAAAACTGGGTTACCATTATGCCTTCGGCACTACCCTCGGAATTTCGCCTTTCGGTTATGGCAACGGGGTTTTAAGCCGTTACCCGATCATTTCTTCCCAAAATATCGCCCTGCCCAGCCGGCTTGAGCAGCGCGGCGCATTAAAAACAATAATCGAATTGGATAATGGATTCAAACTGACATTCCTCAGTACGCATCTTGGTTTATCCAAGACCGACCGTAAAAGCCAGATTAAAGCTCTCATAAACAGCATCGAGGGAGTCTCCAAAGGGTCCATTCTTGTGGGGGACTTTAATACCACTTTTGAGGCATCCGAGTTCGCGGAACTGAATGAGTTATTTGACGACAGCTACACGATGACAAACCACAAGAACGGAAATAAAACATTCGGTAATAAATACAGGGTGGATTATGTCTGGGTCCCTCCCGACTTCAAACCAACCTCCTGGACTACAATTTCTTCAGATGCTTCCGACCATCTGCCAGTGGTAGTCGATCTGATATCGAAATAGTTCCGGGACTGATCTTGAGTGGGCATAGTCATACGGTCAGATCTTCCCGTTCGGACTGATAGAACGGCCTTTTTTAAAATATATTTACGACTTACACGTCACTTCCGGGGCTGGAACATGGGGGCCTCCGATGCGTCTTTTCACTATTTCAGAGCTGCCGCTCTATACTGCATCCCGCCAAATAACGCTTAATTTTTTTACCTCATCGGTCCCAATGGTACAATGCGCCAAGATTTAAGCGTTTAAGGCCGTGCCGCAGGAATACGCGGCATCTTACCGGCCAGAGTGGCCACACTATTTACGCAAACCCAGCCAGCTTGGAGAAAAAATTAGTTTTCATTATGGTTTACCCGCAAAGAGGCTATTTAAAGTGTTTTTTGCTAGAATAGGGTTGGAATGACCTATTTTATTTATCGTGCCCGATTATTTTTTATCGCCACGTTAGTTTCGGTTTTTCAGACCCTCCCGGTCTTTGCTGTTTCTTATCCCGCGCCCAGGGGTTATGTAAATGATTTTGCCGGCGTTATGGACACCGGGGTGGTTGAGAACTTAAATAATATTTTATCCGATCTGGATTCCCGGGCCAACGCCGAGGTTTCGGTGGCGGTCGTAACCAGCCTTGAGGGGATGGATGTTGAGACCTATGCCACTGAGATGTTTAAGCGCTGGGGCGTGGGGAATAAGAGCACAAACCGCGGCCTATTATTGCTTGTGTCGGTAACCGACAAAAAATCCCGCATCGAAGTGGGGTACGGCCTGGAGGGGATTTTACCTGACGGGTTAACCGGCGCTATTCAGGACAAGTATATAGTCCCCTATTTCAGACAGGGAGATTATTCAAAAGGGATATCTCATGGCACACTGGCTATTGCCGGTGTTATAGCCAAAGACAGCGGCATTGAGCTTTCGGCGGGGCCTGTCGAAAACATCGGCGACACCCCCCCGCGGAGCAGATTGCAGAACATATTCTCTATTGTTCTGTTTATCTTTTTTATAATCCTGGTGATACGCCATCCGTTCCTTTTATTTTTCCTTTTAAACACCGGTCGTTCCGGCGGCCATGGCGGTTTCGGCGGAGGCGGTTTTGGGGGATTCGGAGGCGGACTTTCCGGCGGCGGAGGCAGTTCGAGAAGCTGGTAGGAGACACATATGGCTAAAATCACACCTGAAATTTTGACCGGCGAACTTAAAAAAATTTGCGCCGATAATCTTCGTTCCGTTGTGTTATACGGTTCCGCCGCCGCTGGAGACGGCGTTAAAACTTCCGATTACAATGTGCTGGTCGTTCTGGAGCATGTTGAGGCGGAGGATTTAATAGCTCTGACCGATCTATCCGCTCTTTGGGGCAAAGAGGGGAATCATGCCCCGCTGTTATTTACGCGGGAAGGGCTTGCGCGGTCCGCCGACGTGTTTGCGGTCGAGTTTTCGGACATAAAGCAGACACATAGGACGCTTTACGGCGAAGACTATTTTGCGAATATGGTAATAGATCCCGCCTGCCTAAGACTTGAGCTTGAGCACGAGCTTAAAAGCAAACTGATTCTTTTAAGAGAAAATTTCCTGGTTACAAAAGGTTCCCCGAAGGAAACGGACCGGCTCATGGCTTCTTCAATTTCCGCTTTTTTGACTCTTTTTAAAGCCGCCTTAAGGCTTTACGGTGAAATTCCCCCCGCCAGAAAAATGGACGTCCTTCCGGCGCTCTCAAAACACGTCAACTTTGATGAAGAAGTGTTTTCTATCGTCTGGGGGTTAAAAGAAGGAAAAAAACGACCGGACATTACTTCCCGGCAGATTTTCATACGGTATTTGAAAACGGTCCAAAATGTAACGGACACGGTGGACCTCTGGATACAGAAGTCGGAAAAAGAACAAGCGAAGAAAAACTGATATTACATGAAGGAGAATTAAATGAAGAAAGCCTTATTGATCGTATTTGGAATTGCGGTGCTAATCGCCCTATGGGCGGTTTCAGGCTATAACAAACTGGTGAGATATTCCGAAGCCGTTCCCGAATCGTGGTCCCAGGTTGAGACCGTGCTTCAGCGTCGTTATGACCTTATTCCCAATTTGGTCAATACGGTCAAAGGCTACGCGAAGCATGAAAAAGAACTATTGACCGAAGTCACAAGGTTAAGAAGCCAGTGGGGCGAGGCTAAAAATCCGGACCAAAAAATGGCCGCTTCAACCGGCCTGGAATCGGCCTTGAGCAAACTGATGGTGGTCGTTGAGCAGTATCCCCAGCTAAAAGCCAATGAAAGTTTTATACGGCTCCAGGATGAACTTGCCGGCACGGAAAACCGCATTTCGGTTGAAAGAATGCGGTATAACGAAACAGTGAAAACATATAATGTGACAGCCAAAGGTTTTCCCACTAATATCTTGGCGGGCATGTTCGGTTTTAAGAAAGCCGAAGGCTATTTTGAGGCTGAAAAAACCGCCCAGCAGGCTCCCAAAGTGTCATTTTGATTCGATAGATGGGTGCGGCCTAAATATCGAGCCAAATTCTCAGCTTTTTAAAATTTTGCGGAAAAGAAAGGATATCCGTGCTGTCCGCAAACTGATCAACAGAACCGATATAGGTTTTAATGCATCTTACTTTCTCATCCTTAATTTTACTTCTTACCGCGTCCGCAAATTTGTCCGCATGAATAACGAGATATGGCCGGTTATGATATTTTGAAACTTTTGCCGGCAAGGGCTTTGTAATCTTTTGCGAATTATGAAGCTGCGCCGCTTTACTATACGCTTCAGACAGCCATTTTTCCCTTTCTTTCCAAGCTCCCGACCGCAGTATTTTATTTAAAATCGGAGACAACGCCTTTGCCGCCGCAAGTTCGGAAAAAGCCGTGCCGAACCATTTTGAATACGGGATATATTTTTTCTCCAACAGGAAGCAGAGTTTCATCAGGTCTCTTACGATTCTGCCCGCCACGATCCGCGAACCGAGCTCATCACCGACGGCGCCGCATCTGCCGACAAAAGCTTCCTCCTGAGAAATCCTTCTCCATTGGCAGGACAAAATATAAAGCCAAACATCATTCGGATAATATGAGAATTTATCCCTGGTTTTTCCCAGCCCAATATCATCATGGTATATCGCGCCACTTGTTATCTCCAGCAGCTTTTGCGACGGGAAAATCAGCCAGTCGGAAACCCTAAGTTTTTTCGATGGGTCTATGGAGAGATGTTTTTCATAAAAGTTGCGAACCGTAAAGATATCTATGGTGTTTCTGGCTGGGCAATCCATTTTGGTGGGATACCCCATAAATTCGGCGGGGATCTTGGCCATTAAAGCGCGCAAAACTTTTTTGCCCAGTATCCTATAGTCCTCATTAGACAAAAACAGCATTGCCCGCGGTCCCCAACAGTGATCGGCGGATTGGGGGTCGTCATAGCCCAAAATTTCCGAACCTTCGCCGATAAGCGCGGCAGCATGTTTTAGACCGGGAAAATCCATTCTTAAAATAGGACGGACAATCTCGTTGTAAAAGAGTTCCCCTAACTTTAAGCCCGGAATAAATTTTTTAATATTCTGACCCATATTAACTAGTTTTACAACTTATACAACACCAGTTATGCCGGCTCGCGTGAAAACGGCATTTAAAGCACCCGTTTGCAGAAAGAGTTACATCATGGGCGCGATAACCTTTATGCCACCGGCATTTATATGCCCACTAACTCCGCCGGGCATGCATCCGGGAATATGCCGAAACGGCGTTAACCGCCGTTATGAACTTGCTTAAAAGTTTCAGCGGATATTTTTAGTGAAAGTGCGCGTCAGCCGGACTTCTTGTTCAGCGCCGTTTTTCCCATGCCCCGGTTTGAAGTTTTACCTATCTTACGATCCGCCTTCCCGGCTGTCGAAGCCGGGAAAATTTTCTTCTTTTTAACCGCGGCGCCGCCGGCGGAACGGACATTGGATTTACGTGGATAATGGCGGCGTCGCACAGGGCGCTTTACCACCCAGTAACGGGGCGCGCCCACATCAAGATGGGTGAACCCATTGTTGGGATAATAGCCAACCCCGCCTATCCGGAGTTTCTGGCCGTATTTTTTCACTTTTGTGGAACTGTAACCGGCGATCTTTATATCCGCGGCCCAGCCGAGCATATGCAGACTGCGTTTTGCCGCGCCTGGAATTGTAATATTAAACTTGGGAGTGCGGTAACCGCTAAGCAGCGTAAGGCCCTTTTTTCCGAACTTATCCTCAACGGCGTCCAGCAACTCCACCAGTTTTATGGAGATTTCAGTCTCTTTCCCTGTGAGGCCGCAGCGCATTATATGGTTTATCCTGGCCAGTTCCGCTGGGTTATAGCTTCCATCCTTGTTACGGTAATGCGCATTGATCTTTTCGCTCGTATTCTGGCGTGTTAACGTAAGACTGCCGTTGCCGCCCAGATTTACCGGCTCGGGAACGTGCGCCAGCGCGCTGCTTATAAAAACGTCCGCCTCGCTCTCTTCGCCTTCCTCAAGATCCGCCACTTCGTCCTCGGTAATTTCCTGCACGGCGGAGGGGATGCGGTCCGCGGAATAGTCCGGAATGGAGGAAAGCAATTCAAGCAGCGGAGCGGAACTCAGCCGCACAGTGGGGCCGGCAACGGGTCCAAGCAACTGCCCGTAGGCGCAGGGACGGAAGGCCAGAAAAAACAACGGTAGAGCAAAATTGAGCGTTAGCCGTGGCATCGGAAATAATATTTTATCATAGTGCCAAGTTTAAAGCGACTACGTTATTCTCCACGTTCCATCCGCACCTGGTTTTATCGCCGGGCCAATCGTCACCCAAGTAGAAAAGTTTTTTATTCCCGCCGTGCGCGGCCTTTTCCCGCTTTTACTCCGAGGGCAGGTGTTTGTCGGGTTTTTATAGTACGGCAGGCCCCGCGTGGTTCCGTGTTTATCTATTTCCCGGTAATGGGATCGCGGATTACTCGTATCTGAGGGCTTCTATGGGATCAAGCTTGGAAGCCTGGTAGGCGGGATAGATCGAGGCCAGGAATCCGGTCAACACCGCGGCAATGATGGCGGCAAAAGGCATCCACCACTGGAGCAGCATCATATCCGTATCGCCCTTTGACGCCAGATACTGGATGCCGGCCATCCCCACCAGAATACCCGCTACCCCCCCCAAAAACCCCAGCAGCATGGCCTCGATCACGAATTGGACCATGATATCGGCGCGGGTTGCGCCTATCGCGCGCCGGATGCCTATTTCCTTTATCCTTGAGTAAATAGTGGCCAAAGTCACGTTCATGATCCCTATGCCGCCGGCAAGGATCGCTATGGCGCCGATGATCAGAACGGTGTACATGTCGCGCTCTTTGTCGGCAAGCCGCTCCTTTATCATCTCCCTGTAGTCTTTGATCTCAAAACGGATGCGCCCCCCGTGCCTGGCCTCTATAAGTTTCTGGATCTTGCGTTTGTACGAGTTTATGGTGGCTTCATTTCCGGTATCTATATCTATCGCCTCCACGCCGCCGGAATTAAAGGCCCAGCCGCTCAAGAAGCGCTGGGCCGTGGTGATAGGCACAAAAACGCCCTGGTCCCAGCCGCCCATCCCCATCATAGACTTGGGATTTTGCTCAACCGGCGGCTCCTGCAATATCCCCACCACGGTGTAAAGACTATTGCCGAGGCGGATCGTGGCGCCAAGCATGTCGTTATGTTTTATGTACTCCTGAAATTTATCCCTCCAGCCGTAAAACTTGATCCATTTCGGTTTCTTCAGGTAGCTGCCTTCCTTAACAAGCACGCAGACGCGGGCGTAAGTATCCAGATCATGCTGATTTATGAAACGGCCTTTGACCGTATATACCCAGCCGCGCCTCTTCCATTCCGGGGTAATACCCTGCACGGCCTTTTCATCTGAAAAAGAACCGTGATAAAGCTCCGACCACTTGCCCAGCGTAGGGGAAACCATGTAAAGTTCCGGAAATTCCTTGCGCACGGCCTGCGCGTCCTCCAGGGTTATGACGGCCACCGCCTCTTTGGACTCGACCGCCGTCTCGGATTGCCAGCCGCGCTTCATTTGCACCGTCATACGGCCCGGACCCGACACTTCCAGAGCTTTTTTAGTGCGGGAAGTCATGGCGTAGATCAGCGTGAGGCTGTACATGATGGAGATAACGCCTATGGAAATGGCGAAAAAGGTCAAAAAAGAGCGCATCTTGTGATGAAAGATCTCAAGGCTGCCGGTCCTCACTGATTCGAAGATTCTCATAAATTAGAATACCTGTTAAAGCGGCTTATCATGCTGCCACCTTGCCGTCCAGGATCTTTATCCGGCGGGCCGCGGCCTTAGCCAGACCATGATCATGCGTGACCATGATGATAGTCAGGCCTCCGGCGTTAAGCTGCTTCAGCAGGTCCATGACTTCAAGGCCCGTTGCGGTGTCCAGGTTGCCGGTGGGTTCATCGGCCAAAAGAAGCTTAGGCCTATTGGCCAGAGCCCTGGCAATGCCCACGCGCTGGCGCTCTCCGCCGGATAATTCCAGCGGCGTGTTATGTTCCTTGTTACCCAGACCTACTTTTTCCAACAGGGCGCGGGCCCTTTCAACGCTCTCCATTTTTTCAACGCCCAGATAGAGCATGGGAAGCCGCACATTTTCAAGGGCGGTGAAACGCGGCAGGAGGTTAAACGACTGGAAAACAAAACCCACGGTCCGGCGCCTTAAAAGCGAACGTTCCGCGTCGGAGAAAGAGGTCACGTCCCGCTTGCCGAAGAAATAGCTGCCCGTGCTGGGATTATCCAGGAAGCCAAGAATGTTTAAAAGCGTGGATTTACCGCAGCCGGAAGGCCCGGTGACTGCGCAAAATTCGCCCTCGGCTATCTCGAGATCAATCCCCTTTAACGCGGCATAGCCCTGCGTTTTTTTTAACGGAAATATTTTTTGAAGATTATCGCACTTTATCATGAATTATCCGACTGCCGGCCCGATCTCTTTTAAGATCCTTTTTGCGCCGGCTGCGCGGCCGCGGACTTGACGGCGGGCATATCTTCCTGGAGGTTCAGAGGCTTATCGGTATATACGGTGCTGCCTTCGGCGAGGCCGCTCAGGATTTCAACTTCGGTCTCGTTGCGCAACCCCGTGCGCACGTCCACTTTCCTGGCTTTGGCCTGAGGCACGTCCAAATAGGCGAATTTTTTTCCGCGCTCTTCAAACAGACCGGAGATAGGCATCTTGAGAATATTCTTTCTCTCTTCCATAACGGTCTCGATGCGGGCGGTCATACCCGGCCTGACCTGGGAGTTCTTCTGGTCTATCCCCACCTCCACCCTGAAACTTTTGACTCCGCTGCGGTTGTCCTTTTCCGCCTTGGGGGAGATCATGGCCACGCGACCGCTCAATTCCAGCATAGGCAGCGCGTCCGCCGAGACCTTAACCGGCATACCCGTCTTAAGCTTGTTCACTTCCATTTCGCTCACGTTCAGTTTAACCATCATCCTGGACAGGTCCGCGATCTGGATAAGGCAGGTCGGATTGCCTGACTCGGCCAATCCGGAGATGCGCTGGCCGGGTTTGACAAGTTCCGACTCGCTGTTATAGCCGGAGCTCTCGCATCTCATAACGGTGCCGCCGATAGGAGCCAGGACCTCAACCGGTAAAAATTTGTCGGCCTCGCTCTGGCCCGGCTGGACCACAGCCACTTTGGCGCCTTTTTCAACAGAATCGCCTTCCTTCACCAGTACCTCGTCCACGCTGCCCCCCACCCGGGCGTAAACCTGCACTACGATCTTGGGAGCGATATCGCCTATGTCCTGGAATTTTATCTCGATATCGCCTTTGGAAACGCTGACCTTATCAATTTCGGCTTCGACATTGGAGGTCTTTTTATAAAGCTTATAACCCCACCATGCGCCCCCGCCGACCAGGACCGCGCCAAGCGAATACAGAACGATCTTAAACGCCATGCTTTTAAACTTTTTCATAAATTCCCCTGAAGAATAAAGTATTTAAAATATGTAAGCACCAGACCACAAAAGTCCCGCTCAAGCGGAACACCAACCGCCGCTTATTCTTTCCACAACCGGCGGCCGACGGCCTTGTCGTAATTGGCGCGGGCGAGCAGCAGATCATACAACGCGTTGGCCAGGTCGCTCTGGGCGCCGAGATCCGCGCTCTGGGAATCCGACAGATCTATGAAGCCCGCGCGCCCTTCTGCGTATTTGGTTTTGACTATTTCCAGGCTCTGACGCGCGATATCCGCCTTCATGCGCGAAACTTCATAAGTCTTGAGCGCAGTCTCAAGCGCCAGGGCCTGAGACGCAAGCTCCCGCTCTATGCCGAGTTTCAGAGCATAAAGCGCCCGTTCCTGGCGGGCCAGGCCTATACTCGACGCCGTATAATTTTTGACGTCGGAGAAAGTTTCGGGACCGAGCGGCAAAGACAGGCTCAGCGCCAGGGAATAGACGGGGTTCACCGTGCCGGCGGACGGGCGCCCCCATGACCCAAGGCCCTGCCGGTTATAACTCGCATCGGCTGAAAGATTGGGGAGAATATTGAGTCTGCTTTTGCGCAGATCCAGGCGGCTCTTATCCAGATCCGCTCCGGCCAGCTTTATCTCCACGCGGTTTTCCAAAGCGTAAGCCAAGTCCGCTTCCAACGAGGGCCCGGCCACCGCCGCTGTGGAGGATACATCATCAAGTTGAACCTCCCCCCGCGGGGATCTGTAAAGGGACATATTGAAATCCATGAGAGCGTTCCGATAACGCTCGGCAGAAGTTATTTCCTGCAACTGGCTCGTACGCAGATTAAGTTCGCTCTTCAGGACGTCCGAATAACTTTTCATGCCGTCCTTGTAATACTGCAGGACTTTCGCGTACTGTTCTTCGTAGGATTTGAGGCTGGTCTTCACCACTTCCCGCAGACGCCTCTTCCTGAGAACGTCGTAATAGGTCCTCATAGCTTCAAGCGTAACGCGCTGGCGTTCCCGCCAAAGGGTCTGTTCGGAAGACTTCCGAGTGAGGCGTGAGATGTCAAGCGCGGTCTTGTCCTTGAAATTATTGAAAAGATTAAGTCCGGCGCTTATCCCGGCGGAGGTATTGTCCTTTCTGAATTCCAGTTTAGGATCGTTATAAACGGAGTAAGGTTTGTTGGAGACGTTTACGGTAATAGCGGGCAGGTAAAAAGAAGCCAGCGAGGAGAAATATTCTTTCCTGTAGATAGTGACATCTTCCTCCGCTTTTTTTAGGTCGTTTGAAGCGGCGTAGACTTCTTTAAGATAGTTTTCGAGGGTCCAGGTTTCGGCGCCCAGATCGCCTAACAGAACAAAAAACAAACCGGCGGAAATAAGAAAATTTTTCATACGTACGGACTGAATCACACAAGCCACATTCAATCTAAAAATGCGGCCTACTCCTCTTCCGAATGCCGGCGGGGCGCCTGAACTTATAAACTTCCGACAGCTCCGCAACGGTTATAGTATAACGCGGGCCACATGCTTCAGCAAGGGCCAAGCCGACATATTTTGGTGGTCTTTGTACCTATATGGTTTGTGGGCCTTCGGATAATTATTCCGTCTTGGTGAGTGAAATCTCTATACGGCGGTTCTTTGCTCTTTCTTCCGGGGTGGCGTTGGCTGTCAATGGACGGTATTCGCCGTACCCCAGTCCGGCAAGCCTTTCAGGGGCGATGCCCAGTTTCTGCATATAGTCCACCACGCTGTACGCCCTTGACATGGAAAGCGCCCAGTTGGAGGTATATTGGCCGCTTTTAATCGGCACATTATCCGTATGCCCCTCTATCAGCACCTCATTGGGCATGTTTTTCAGTTCCCCGGCTATATCCGCAAGCACTTTTTTAGCGTTTTCCTTAAGTTCGGCCCGGCCGGAGTCGAAAAGTATGGCGTCGGTAAGAACCAGTTTTATTTTTTTGGAATTGGATTCTATCTGGACGAATTTAGAGAACTGCTGGTTGTTCATTTTTTCCCGCAGGCGGTTTTCCATATCCTGTTCATTGGACTGCAACCTTGCCTTTTCCATACGCTTCACGTCCACCTTGCCGCCGAAAGCCTTCTGTATCTGGTTTAAGGATTCCTCATATTGTTTGACGTTCGATTTATCATCTTTTGCCATGGAAAAAGAGAAAAGAATAAGAAAGAATATCATAAGGTAGCTCATCATATCGCCGTAAGTCACGGCCCATAAAGCGCCCTTGTTTAGTTCATTTTCCAATTCATCTCTGCGATGCCTGTAGATCGCCATATTTTTGCAGATCTTTCCTTATACCCACTTTCGTTATCCGTATCTTCCGGCATGCCTCATCTTCCCCTTTGATCTTTTCTCCTGCTTTCGACCTCAAGCTCCGACACCTTGTCCCTGAGCTCGTAAAAGTTCCTGTCGGCCTTCGCGGACAGGGAATTTATTTTCCAGACCGCCTCTTCCAATCCCGCCGCCAGGGATCTTACGGTGTCGGCCATTTTATGCGTGGAAACATCATTTTCCCCGGACGAATGCGCCAAATTTGAAATATGATTTTCCAGGAAGGCGACTCTGGAAGACAGCGCCGTAAAGATTTCCCTGAAGGATTTGAACTCCGCCTTAAACATTTCCAGATTATCGAAAAACGCCTTAAAGGAGTCGGCGCCGGCTTTCACTATGGCGGCCGATTCTTTCGCGCTCTTCTCCAGTCTGGCGACGCCCTCAATGCCGGATTCCAGCGGAACCATCTTACGGGAGAGACTATTTAAACGGCTCTCCAGCTCCATCTCCAGCTTCTGCTCCAGTTTGACCAGCATAATCTCAAAATCACGTGATTTGTCGGCCATCCTGCCGTTCAATTCCACCGGCAGATCGGCTAACTTCTCCTTCAGCCTGCCGTCCTCAACGTCGCGCCTTAGCGCTTCGGTTTTCAAGTCGCCGCATATTGCGTCCAATTTATTCAACCGCCCTGTCGCATCCAATTCCGCCGGCAAAGAGGACACTTCCTTCTTCAGCCGGTCAAGATCCTCTTCGCGCCGGGACGAACCGGCCTTCAATTCGCCGCACAACGCCTCGAGCTTGTCCAGCCGCTCACCGATCCACCGATCATGTTCCCCGCTGCGCTGATTATCCTTTATGGTCTTAAAAAGATCCTCCGCCTCCTTTGTAGCCTTGTGCTGGGCTTCCTCCCTGCTTTTCAGTTCCAAAGTGGCGCTTAACGCCTTTTCCTGGACCTCATATAGTTTTCTCTCCAGTTCGGCTGTTTTCGCCTGAAAAAAGGCCTCAAATCTGGAGGGAGCCGCGGCGGCCTTGTTATCTTCTTTTTCCCTGAGTTTCCGCTCCAATTCTTCAATATGCGCTTTCATCTCCATTATCTGCGAGGAAGGCGGAGCCGAAGGAGGCGGAACGGGTTTTGACGGCAAAGAAGGCGCGGGCTTCGCCCCCTGGGAAGTTCCGCCGCGACGTATTTTACCCAGACTTGAAAGGAAACTCCCGCCTTTATCGGCGTCTCCCTTTGTTTCATCCCCGCCTTTCATTTTATCTCTCCTCCACAATACGCGCAGGGTAACGGATAAGAAACCGGCCCTTCCGCCGCTAGTACCGGCTGCTCATCTAATTCGCACCCGGTTCGGACGCCAGCAGATTTGATACGGCAGGCGGCCTTGTGATCCTTCCTTCCTTTATAAGTTTTTCAGCGGCGGAAACCATTTTTTCTATCCCCGCGTCCATTTTCTCCGCCGAAGGAGCGCCGAACTTAAGATTCTGCTCTATGATCTGCCAGGAACGCTCGGGCAGCTGCGCCTTTATCCTGTCTTTAAAATCTCCGGAGAGAGCCGGTATTATATCGCTCCACTCGGTCAGGGTAAGCGCCGAGATCAGGACAGACAGATCCTTCTCGGCAAGCCTGGCCAGGTCTTCGTCCAATAAAACCATCGCACGGATCTCGCTGGCAAGCGCAGGTTCCTGCGCCTCGAATATTTTTATCATGTCTTTTTTCGCCTTGAAACCGAGTTCCGCCATGAATTCTATGACTTTAGGCACACCGCCCATGGCGCTGTTAAGCTTCCTTTCAAGCTCATCTTTTATCTCAGCCACTATCTCCGGCTCCACAAAGCGGACCGTCGCCATATTCAGCATTATCTTTGATGAAAGCTGTCTGTCGAAAACACTCATCAGCGCCCTTCTTGTGTCAGGCGGCAGATGATTCACTATTATCGCGATATTGGCCGGCTCTTCCCGTTCAAGCATGAATTTTAAAAGCGGCACATGCTTCAGCTTCACATTGAAGACCACCTCGTCGCCCATCCCCTCCCCGCCGATGACAAACTCTTCGCCGCCGGTTTCTTCACCGCCTGTTTTTTCCACGACGGCTCTTTCCCCGCCGGACGGTCCTTCAAGGGCCGGGGCATCCCCGCCGCTTTTTCCGCCAAAACTCATCTCTATCTGGTGCGCCTGCTGGACCTGCGCCATAGAACTCATGGATCCCGCCAGCCTGAACAAGGCCGCGGCGAGTATTATCATGGAAACCACTACGATCAGAGATATAAGCCCGTATCGCGTGAGCATAGCCGCAAAGTCCGGATTGCTGAGCATCGTTTTCCATGCGGGGATGAAAGGCGCGCGCACTATAGTTACGATATCGCCTCTTTTAGTGTCAAGATTTAGAATACCTGCGACCACTTCTCCGATATTACCCGCCTGGGAGGGGGTTATATTCCTGTCCAGAACGATATTTACATTTATCCTCTTTATCAGGAACGGCAGAAAAAGGGTGCTATCCGAGGAGGACTTTCCCTCATGATTTTCCTGTGGAGCGGCATAATAACCGGGCAGAAGCTGCTGGGCGACCGCCGTAGGTTCCTGGGAGATACCGGCCCATTTGAAAGGGGCCTTTGGCTCCGGCGGCGGCTCTACCGGTTTTTCAACCACAGCTTCCACTGAAACACGGGCCTGGTTGGGCCCCAGGATATTAACCAGCACCTCCTGCACCTTTTGCTCCAGGGCATTCTCATACGTTATCTTCTCCTGCACCGGTATATGCGCCTGGGCAAAAGAACGGGAAGGAACGGAGGCGCAAAGGGACAAGGCCGTTAAACAACAAGCAATGAGTTTTAGATTCCGCCTTTCCATATCTTCCCACTTTTCTCGTCTTATCCGGTCGCAAACCCTGGAAGGATAAAGTATACCGGGAAAGCTTTTTAACGGGATTACCCGCCGGCGGGATGGACTCCGGCGCGGCCTTGCACGGCCTATATAAGCATCCCAAACTCTCCGCGGTTTCCCTTAAATACGCTTGACGCCAGGCGGCAGGCCATTATTTTTTGTCAGCCAGATATACCTGCAGCCTCCGTTCGACAACCAAAGGCACGCTGCCTTTCATTATTTCGAGTATGCCGGTAAGGATCAGTCCCTTAACATTTGTTTCCAGCCATATTTTGGCGCGAAGCTTGCCGGCGACAGGGATGCATATCATATTGGCGAACCCTATACCGTAAAGCGCCGAACTTATCGCCAGAGCCATAGAAGGCCCGATGGTCTGAGGATTGGATAATTCCTTAAGGACGTTGATTATTCCAAGCAAAGTCCCTATGAGGCCGAACATCGGAGCCAGGAGCCCCATGGTCCGATAAAAATTCACGATCTCACCCTTGGCGTCCATCTCCTTGTTTATCTCGTCTTCTATAACTTCCTTGATGAATTTGGAGTCGTTGTATTCCATGGCGGCGGTGGCGACCCTTTTAAGGAAGCCCTCTCCGATATTAGGATCGGCGTCTTTCATCACCATCATCCCCCTGGACCTGGCCTGTTCCGCAAGCTGCACTATCGCCGTAATGATCGTCTCAGGATTTTCAAGTTCCGTAGTCCGGGCGAAAAGCCACTTGGCCGACCCCAGCGACCGCATAAAAAGTTTTATCGGGGTATTGATAAGCATTGTCACCAGCACTCCGCCCATAACCACAAAAACGCTGTGAAAATTAATCACGGTAGCCGGGATCTGCTTGGTCACAACTCCCAGAATGACAAGAATCAAAAGGCTTACCGAACCTATCAGGCTTGACATATCCATATATAATTCATCTCTTAAAACCCGAAAATCCCAATACTTTCACCGGTTCCGTATCAAACACGGTGTTCCATAGTTTACAAACTTACGATTGTGAGTAATATGAATAAAAGGTTAAATAAATGTTACCGGGCCGGAGATTGATGGGGAAGCGGGGATTATTATTCCGCCATGGATTGTATCGGCAATTTAAACCAGAAAGTGGAGCCATGCCCAAGCCCTTTGCTCTCAGCGGCGATCTCGCCTTTATGCAATAGTATTATCTCCCGGGCGATAGACAAACCAAGCCCCCAGCCCAGCTTAGTCAGCTTGTCGTCTTTCTGGTATTCGGCCTGGTAGAACTTCTCAAATATTTTCTTGATCTCGCTCCGATGTATTCCCACTCCCGAATCTTTGACATAAACATATATCCAGCGCTTGTCGTTACGCGTTTCAAGCTCAACCAGGCCGCCGCCCGGTGTGAATTTTATGGCGTTGGTCAGCAGATTCTGAAGCACCTGGGAAATACGGAATTTATCGCCGTCAACCAGGACACCCCTGTCGATTTGGTCGTATTTCAGAACCACCCCTTTGGTTTGCGCGCTTATCTCTATGGAGGGCATAAGATCGTCCGCCACCTCACAAAAATTAAAAACGGCCGGTTCGATCTTAAGCTTGCCCGACTCTATCATGGCAAGGTCGGTAAGATCGGAAACCAGACGGTTCAGCCGGTCAACGGCCGAGCCCATATGTTTGGACATCGTCCTCTGTTTATCGCTTGCCGAGGCCTCCCGGGCGAAAAGATCGCTGAAGCCCCTGATGACGGAAAGCGGCGTACGCACGTCGTGAACCACCATGGAGAGAAACTTTGATTTCATATTATTAAGCCGGGCAAGCTGGTTATTGGAAAGCTGAAGTTTATTGGCCATATCGTTAAGCTTAATATTGTTGCGATATATGGTGTTTTCGGCCACCGCAAAGTTTCGCATAAGGCCTTCCATGGCCATGGCGGTCATCCTCTCGCGCTGGGCGGCCGAATTCCGCTGCCCGAATCCGACAGCCCGGTTAAAAATGAGAAAAGAAACCACCAGAACCACCAGAACCGCGGGTACCAGGATCAATAGGAGTTCCATTAGGGCTGTTTCTCCCAGCCTTGCATCCTCATAAATTCAACGACCGAACCGTTATTCGGATCTATTTGCAACGCGGTAGTGTAAGCATCCCGCGCGCGCTTGAAATCGCCTATCGCAAAATAAGCGGAGCCGAGCCTTGTCCAGGCAAGGGAGTTCTTTTCATCCAGCAGGAGGATTTCCTCGCATTCCCTGGCCGCCAGATCGAATTTCATCAGCTGGAAATTATAGTCCGCCTTCCGCATCTTTTCTTTTACAAGAGTAAGCCTTGGAAGGATCTCGTCCTTTCTGACCGGTATTCCGGTGACATTGCTCATAACGGTAAGGAACTCCTCGAACGCCGATTCTTTGATATCCGCGCCCGCCGAAGCATGGGCGTAAAGCATGCTCTTAAGCTCCTGGGAGTCCATATAGGCTATTAACGCGGTTTGCGCCAGTCCGGCCTGTTCGCTAGTGCGGGAGAATATTTTCTGCTTTTCGGTATTATATTTAAGATTCAGCTTTTCAACAACCACCGCGATCCGCTTATACTTCTCACCCCATTCCCCGTCGGCTATAGAATGGTCCATGGCCATAGCATTATCCATGTTGTCAAGGAAAGCGGAATACTGTTTTTCGTTCAGAGCCTTCCTGGCATCCTGAAGATAATCCTTCGCCAGAATGTTCGGTTTATCCTCCTTTTTTATTTTCCCCCCTGTGCCGAACTGATAACCCACGGAGATCTTATTGGACATGCCCAGTACCGGATGCCTGGTAACGGCAATGTCCAGACTGTAAGCTTTCATAAAAACCGTCCCGATCCCGAAGGATACCACGCTATTTGCAAAACCAAGGCGCATGGAGCCTATCGACATTGCATATTCGGTCCCTATCTTAAATTCCCCGTCATTATTAAGTTCGGCAACAAGCATTATATCTCCGATAATCCTGTAGGCCGCCCCCGCTTTTACGAGGAACGGCAGTTTGTCGGAAGTGTCGCCGCTGGCAAAACTCACCACATTGCTCAGGACCAGACCCAGATCAAGCTTGCCGCGCGCCAACGGGCCGTACTGCGTGCCCAGGTCAAAGGCAAAATGCCTGTCGCTTGAATCCGCGAGAGTCCTGTTAAGCATTTTGAGAGAAGCGCCCATGGAAAGTTTAGGAAAATAAACTCCTTTTACTCCGCCCGCGACGGCAAAAGCGGTTTCGGAATAATTAAAATCGGAAGTTATGTTATTGTACTCGTCCCTGCCTTCCACAGTGCCGGTCTTAAGCTGGATAAACTCCAATCCCCAGCCGCCCGGCAGTTTCTTGAAATTCCTCGCATACCCCATATAATCATAATACGCCTCTTCAAACAGCGCGCTGCGCATAAGCTGGATATTGGGACGCGCCAGCATACCGAGCCCTGAAGGATTATAATAGACGGAAGCGGCGTCTCTGGAAATCGCCGTAAAAGCGCCTCCCATTGAGATCGGCCGCGCCCCCGCGCCGTAATTGAAAAGTTCTCCAACCCGCCCGCCCACTTCCGCGAAAGCGGTAAGAGGCAGTAGGTAAGCGGCAAGTAATAAGGAGACGCGGAACGTAAAACATAGACCTCCGCCCCTCTTCTTAAAAGAAGGGGTGGAAGGAATTTCAAACATCGGCTTTCTATACGTTTTCATATCCTCTGCCCTTTAATTCCGACATCCGGTCAATGGATCACACCTATCTTCACTTTGACGCTCTGCCCCGCCGCTTCTATAACCCCTATATATATCCCTTTTGAAACTTTCTTCCCGTTTGAATCCGTGCCGTCCCATTTTATGTCATGAACGGTATCCGGCGCCGAATCCAGCGTCTTCACTTTTTTTCCATAGATATCGTATAGCTTAATTACCGCGCCATCGGACATATTAAGCTGTAAATGTATGGTGGTCTGCCCTTTCCTTGAATCAAAAGGGTTCGGATAAGCGGAAACGTCTGAAATAGCCTCCAGCGAAGAAAGAGAAAGATCCACCCTCAACGGTTCGGTCGGCGTTCCCTCAAGTCCGGAGCCGCTGACCGGAGTCACCCTGTAATAATAAGTGCCAGGCAGCCGGCTTATAATGGCCGAGGTTCTGTACGAGGACGGAAGACCGCTGGGACTCATGGCGGAATCCCCTATAATGATAGTACGGGAGTCGGTGGCGCTTACCTGCACCCAAAGCGGACTATCCGCCTTTCTCTCCTCCACCCTGTAATATGACACGCCCGAAGGCACGGCGGAAGCCGAACCCCAGTTTATCAACAATGAATTCTGTTCCCTTGTTACGCTAAGGCTGGCGGAAGCCAGCTGAGGGACAAGCGCATCCACCATAAACTGCCGGCATACTATGTCGCTGTAATAAGCGCCCAGAGAGTTTTTAGTCCTGACGCACAAATAATAACTGCTCGCTTGTGTCAGATCCAGGCCCGTGGCCCAGAGGTCGCGGTTGATCCCGCCTCCGGTCCAGGAGGACCCCGGCGTATTCCCGTCCGCCTGGACGGACCCCATGTAGTAATAGACCTGTTCTATATCCCCCGCCATAACCGAAGACTCCCATGAGAAACGCATACGGGTCTTGTAGGGGTTATAGATTGCCGCTTCGGAAGCGAATATTTCTCCGTTGGCCTTATAAACCCGCAAAACCGGCGGCGTGGGGATCTTCGCGTCCCTTATCGTGCCGACCGTAGTAGCGATACCCGAAAACGGAGCGGCAGTGTCAACGCCCGAGAGCGTAAGGCTGGTTTCGTTAGTGAAGGCCAGGCCTGCGGTGGCCCCTATACCGGCGGAACCGGCGATATCCATCATAAGGAAGAAAGTCGCGGTGGAAGCCGTTAAATTCAATCCTTCACTGAAGTCAAGCGAGGAACTGTCTCCGGAAACCTGAGCGGACCCGGCAAGCACATCGTAGGTGGAATTAAACAAGCCGTCCCCGTTGATATCTTTATAGAGCTTGACCACTATATCGGAAGGAGAAACGCTTCCCGCAAATCCTACCCTCATGGTATTGATAACAGCCCTGTCCCGGTTCGTCCAGAACTCGAGCTTCCCCATATAATTGTTAAAAGTACCCTGATAGAGACTGGCGGAAGCCTTGTCGGTGAGCCGCACGTAAAGGATATCCGGGTCATCGGACAATGTTCCGACCGTGGTGAATACCGCCGTACTTCCCGCTACCGACAGAATATCCGGCGCGGCCACATTAAAATTCTGAGCCGGAGCCGTTATGCCGAAGGTGGCGCCCACCGTAGCCAGTTCGGCCACGCTCACGGTAATAAAGTAGGTCTTGCCGGCCAAACCGATCACTTTAGCGGGCAGGAAGCTGAGCGAAGAGTATCCGCCGGTAAAACCTCCGGACTGGGCGGACAAAGAATCATTAATAGCGCTGAAATTCCCGTCGCCGTTATCTTCCCACACTTTTACCGCCGTTATATCCGCGTCGGGCAAAGTGCCGTTTTTGTCCAGGCGCAGACTAATCAGCGTGGCCGAGTTCTGGTTCGCGGCCATCACAAGTTTGCCCATGACTTTATCGGTATCGCCCTGGCGGATCCCGGGCGACGAATCCGTGGGCGTTATAGAAAGCGTGTCTATGGTCGGATTGATGACCGCAAGAGAGCCGGTGAACGGGAAAGCCGCCGCGGAAACCAGATGCGGGGAATTGACCCTGATATAGTTGGGCGTGGGCACGGTGATGCCGAAAGTCCTGCCATAGGAAGCGCTTGTGGCCACATTGGCGACGATATAATAGGTCTTCCTAGACTGCCCCACGCTGCCGGACACGTAAAGCGGGGCGATATTATCATAGAACGCCGCGGTTGAGACTAGCGTCTCCTCGCCTATGCCCCCCCATAAACCGTTGCCGCTATCCCTGTATAGCCTGATCTCGGAAATATCGGAATCGTAGCCTGTACCGGCCCTCATTACGTCTATCTCGGACATATCTATGGCATAGGATGAGGCATAGACCGTGAAGCTTGAGACCAGAATGGTGTTCTGCCCCTGCGCCACCCAGGTGCTGAGCTGATTCTGGAAAGATGCATAAAGCGTCTGTTGAGGCGCCTGTATGGTTATAGCGGAGGTTCCTAACGGGCTGACAGCCACGCTGTTAGGGGCATTAACCGTGAAAGAAGCGCTGTTGAGGGCCCTGACTATCACTGTCTTGCCTACCGCGGCGCCGGCGGCAATGTCCACAACGAGAAAATAATTTATCGGCAGGGTGGTAATGGTCTGGGCGGCGGTGGAAATATTAAGGAAAGCCGCGCCCATGGTTCCATCCGAGCCGAAAGCAACGGTGGAGGGCGTGACCTGCACATAATTGCTGAGAGAATTAGGGTCGAAATAACCGCGGTTATTCACGTCATAATAGATCTTCACCGCGGCGATGTCGGAGTCGGAGGAGGTGCCGGCCTGGTCGAATTTCATGGAAAGTATCTTCGCCCTTGAAATATCGGCTCTTGCGGTAAGCTTGAAAATGGGCACATTGCTCTGGCCCGGGTAAACCCCTGAGGAATATATACCGGCCGTACTTATGGTAACGGTGTTCGGATACGCCTGGACTCCCACCGGACCCGCAGCCACCGGATATGAAACGGCGCTGGTGGACATATAGTTGGGCGCGGTGACCGTGAAATAAGCCGTATTCGCCGCCTGAAGGCCTATGGTATAGCCGGTTTCAGCGTTCGGGCTTACGCTTAGAGCGACAAAATAGGTTCTGGTGGCCCCTATAATCTGCGGTTCTGTAAATGAAAGATTGGAGCTGCCATTGGAGAACAAACCGGCGCTTTGGGTAACCAATGTATCACCCTGACCGTAGTCTCCGCTGTCGTCTTCATCGCGGAATATATTCAGAGCCGTCACCATATTGTCCGCCAGGGTTCCGATTTTATCCACGCGCATAGACGTCAAAATCGCCTGGTTCCTGTCGGTGGAGAACGACAGCTTCAACATGGGATAATTAGCGGCGCCCTCATATACAGAGCCGGTCGTTATATCGGATACGGCGGCCAGCATAAGTTTGTTGACAGTGGCCTTTATAGGCGCCGAGCCGGTATTAAAAGGCAACGGGGTAACGGTCTTTGAAATGGTATAAGACGGCATTGTCAAATAGTCCGCGTTCGTCACGCTTATGCCTATGGTGTTCGTGGGATTTGCCAGCGGCGCGATATTAAGCGCGTAGAATAGAACGGAATCAAAACCGGCGGTTATAGTCACGGTGGTCATATTTATCGTAGCCACCCCGCCGCTGAAAGAAGCCGAACCGAGGAACAGGTCCACAGTAGTATTAAGCGGGCCGCCGTCCTTGGTCGAGTCAAGATAAACGCTTACGACCGCATCCAGATCGGACCCGAAACCGGTGCGGTTAACCCTGATCCGGCTAAGCTGGGTTATTCCCACATCCACATTAAGGGTGGCTATAGCCACCTGGTAGCTTATACCCTGGGAAACTTCGGCGGGCATCGTGGCGGCCAGGTTTATAGCCGCGGCATTGTAAAGCACTATGGTCGTGGTAGCGCTGGTAAAAGAAGACGTGGAAAAAGCCACCGTGTCCGAAGAGTTGCCGAGAGTGAAATCGGAAGCGGTGGAGATGCCGATATTAAAATTATTTCCCTCCACGGCGCCATTGGACATATCCAATGTTATGAAGAAATATGACAGAGCGGAACCGACCGTTCTTAAAGCGTCGGACGCGGTGAAAGCGACGGTGGAAGTGCGTTCGTCGGCAGAGAAAGTGTCACCGCCGGAAGTCACAAGGGTGTCTCCGCCGTCAAAAACTCCGTTCAGATTCGAGTCTCTGTATATTTTAACGGCGCTTATGTAATTCGCCGACGCGGTTCCCCCAAACCGTAAAATCAGTTTATCAAGCCGGCTGATGCCCTGGTCCGTCTGCATGGCGAATTTCATCACGGGTAGATTTAATACGCCGGGCTGGGCGATGCCGGGGGCCAGATTTGACGGGACTATATTCAGGATATTAGGGCCGTCCGCCACTATGGCGGATATCGAGTCCGCGGGGAACGTCCCCACCGCCCTGAAGGGATAAGTGAAAGTTAAATTGGAAGCGGCCACAAGCCTGGCCCCGATGGTTTTCCCCACTCCCGCGGAAGCGGACAGTTTATAGACAACGAAGAACCGCTTGCCGGCGTTGTCTATAAGCTGCGGCGTGACATTAATGGTGGCGGTACCGGAGACAACCACCGCGCCGCCTATCTGGGAATCCCCGGGGCCGAAAGTCCCGTCCCCTTCATCGCGGTAAATATAAGCCGCGGCGATGTCGGTGTTTGGAATATTTCCCAGCTTTGCCACCTTAACCTGTGAAAGATTCGCGGAACGGCCCGCATTGGTGTTAACGTCGAATATAAGAAAAGCGACTGAAGTTCCCTGAAGAAGAGCTGCGGGCGCCGTGCTTTGGGCGGTAAAATACACAATACCCGAAGTCATCGTGGAGACCGCAGCGGAAGGATCGCTCAGGTTATCCACGTTATCCCTGGCATAGGACCTCAGATAATAAGTGGTGCCGTCATCAAGGCCGGTGAACGTAAAACTGTTCCCGGTGAAATTACTGCTCGAAACCCCGCTGTCAAAAGCCTCCGAGGGAGACAGTTCGTAATTATAATCCCTGACTCCTGAGGCGCCGTCGCTGGCGGAAGCGGAAACCGAGACCGCTGAATCCCCTATCCCCGCCGGAACCGCCGATACTCCCGCCGGCGGAGTGGTATCAGCCAGCACCGCGTACGGACTGGAGGTCCTGGTATTGCCGATCATATCTCTAACCGTAAACTTAAACTGGTTCGTGGCTCCGCAAACCGCGCCGCCGCAAGTTTGCGTATTAGTGGACTGCACCACGGCTAGATTGTAGGCGGTCAATGTCTGCGCTTCGGTAGAACCGTTAACCCCGGACCAGGCCAGATATGGCGCCGACCCCGCGGTCGTGGACGCGATCACAGTCCATG